>Ga0315268_10000016_pt1 | contig 184493 bp, 118 predicted proteins | sample C1_top_MG_FD_204535 | JGI IMG/M metagenome (GOLD analysis project Ga0315268, IMG submission 204535) | Sediment microbial communities from Yellowstone Lake, YNP, Wyoming, USA - C1_top | ecosystem: Environmental > Aquatic > Freshwater > Lake > Sediment | place: USA: Wyoming | collected 2017-08-01
GGGCTCGTCCCCGACGACGACATCGAGCTTCGCTTCACGGGTCTGCGTCCGGGCGAGAAGCTGTTCGAGGAGCTGTCGGTCGCCGCCGAGAGCGCCGATAAGACCAGGCACCCGAAGATCTTCATTGGGCGGCTGGCGCCGCATCCGTACGACGAGGTCGTCGGGCGCTTGGGCGAGTTGCAGCAGCTCGTCTCGAGCGAGGCCGAGCCGGCGCGCGTTCGGGCGGCGCTTGCGGGGCTTGTGCCGGAGTACCGCCCAGCGGCGGTGCCGAGCATGCTCGGCGCGTAGAGTCGGTTGCCCGTGCTTCTGGTTCTCTAGGCGGTTGGCCGCGCGAGAGTTGGCCGCGAGCTTGAGTCGTGGTGCACACTAAATATGCACGCCGGTTTGCGGTCGGCAGCAACGTCGTGGTCCTGGAGCCGGACGTGGCGAGGACCTATTCGGATCCCCACGTCGTCAATCAGGTTCTGCGTGCGGTAGCCGAGGCGGCGGCGCAGCGTCCCAAGGGCCGATCTCGGCGCTGAATGCGGTGGCGATCCCACGGGTAGGGCGAAGACTTCACGACCACCCCCGACGCCTGCCTGCTCGGTTTGCATGCGGGCGTCACGCCACCAGGCGAACGCTCTACGCCCTGACTCGCGCTCGCGCGCCAGTCACGCTGGCCCTAAGGACTCAGCAGCGCCAGTAGTTCATCGACCTTGGCGCAACTGGCTGGATAGACCTCGCGAAAGACCTCGGGCACGAGCGCCTCACGCATGGCGATGCGCAGCTCGGCTGCGGCAAGGCGCTCATGAACGATGACATGACGAATGTCAGCGAGGTCGGGCTCGTCAGCCCGGCACAACTTGCTGAGGATGAGATCCACAGGACCAAGCGTCGAAAGCCGTAGGTGCTGCGCGGCGAACGCAATCGGGCGACACGCCTTTCGCCAGGCGGGTGAGAGAATTTGCTGCTCCGGTCCCCAGATGTGCGAAATGTAGAGGCCGTGCGGCTCGAGGTCGCGATTGGTAGCCTCCAGCGCTTCGCCGAGATCGGCCCGCTCGGCCGGCGAGGTGCCGGTCAAGGGTGTCGAGGATGAAGGCGACGGGGTTCTGCATGGGCCATCTTCGAATAGGGTCGGCGCACGAGGCGCTCCGGATCGTAGTCGTAGTCGAGAGATCGTTCGGCGCGCAAGGACCGCAGGCCGGCAAGCACGTCCACCACACAGGCGTTTCTCTCACTGGCCGGCGTCAGGGTGAGCAGCCAGCAAAGTGCGCCGCTGGCCCGCTCTTTGCGTGCCAACCATATGAGATGGGACGCGTCGATCTGGCCATACTGAACGAGCCGCAGGACCAGCTTGAACAGTCGGCCATCGACGTGCGCGTGGGGCAGCATCAAGCCAACGACGATGTCCGCGAGGCCAAGGGACTCGTCGAGCGCGACGTCCGCAAGATCGACGTTGAAGGCGCCGTAGAAGCCGCGCAGATTGGCTTGCGCCACAAGATAGTCCTCGACCGATAGAGGCGCGGCGCGGCGCGTAAGCCGGGCATGCCAAAAAGAGTGATGCGGTGGCTGATGAGCCAGGTCCGCGAGCCTCGTAGATTCGGCGTTCATTGCTGCACGTAGAATACGCAACAAGCACGTCATCGTCGAGGGCCCGGCCCGCTGTCATGCTCTTGGCCTGGAGTGAGCACCGCCGACGCAAGGACGCTGTTGTTGATCCCCGGGCGCGATGTTAGTCTCAAGCGTGACGGGAGTTCGTCTGTAGCCGCGTTGCACGAGGCGCCTCTGCGGCCGCGCGCAACGAGGGAGGAAGCATGTCGGAGCTCATCGCCAAGATCGCCGCCCACCAGAACCTCGACCAGTACCGCGAGCAGCACTGGGACGGCTCGTTCGAGGACTACCTCGGGCTCGTGCGCAAGAACCCCAAAGTGACGCGCAACGCCTTTCAGCGCGTCTACGACATGATGCTCTCCTACGGCCGCATGGAGTACGTCGACTCGAAGAAGAAGCTCGTGCACTACCCGTTCTTCGACGACGCCGAGAACGACGGCGCCGACGCCGTGTACGGCCTCGACATCCCGCTCATGCGCCTCGTCAACGTCTTCAAGAGCGCAGCGCTCTCCTACGGCACCGAGAAGCGCGTCATCTTGCTGCACGGCCCGGTCGGCTCGAGCAAGAGCACCATCGCCCGGCGCATGAAGAAGGGCCTCGAGCTCTACGCGCAAAAGCCCGAGGGCGCGCTCTACACCTTCGACTGGTACTTGGATGACGTGAAAGAAGACGGCTCGATGAAGCGCGAGCACATGCCCTGCCCGATGCACGAGGAGCCCTTGAAGCTCATCCCCGTCGAGTGGCGGCCGCGCGTGCTCAAGGAGTTGGCGCTCGGCACCGACGACGCGCCGGTCGTGGTCGAGGGCGAGCTCTGCCCCGCCTGTCGCTTCGTCTTTAGCCAGATGATGGCCAAGTACAAGGGCGACTTCAACAAGGTCATCGAGCACGTCAAGGTGCATCGGCTCATCTTGTCCGAAAAAGACCGCATCGGCATCGGCACCTTCCAGCCCAAAGACGAGAAGAACCAAGATTCGACCGAGCTCACCGGCGACATCAACTACCGCAAGATCGCCGAGTACGGCTCCGACTCAGATCCGCGCGCCTTCAACTTCGATGGCGAGTTCCACATCGCCAACCGCGGCATCATCGAGTTCATCGAGGTCCTAAAGCTCGACGTGGCGTTCCTCTACGACCTGCTCGGTGCCTCGCAAGAGCACAAGATCAAGCCCAAGAAGTTTGCGCAGACCGACATCGACGAGGTCATCTTGGGCCACACCAACGAGGCCGAGTACAAAAAGCTCCTCAACAACGAGTTCATGGAGGCCTTGCGCGACCGCACGGTGAAGATCGACATCCCGTACATCACGCGTCTGTCCGAAGAGACCAAGATCTACCTGAAGGACTACTCGACGCGTAAAATCAAAGGCAAGCACGTCGCGCCCCATACGCTCGAGATGGCGGCCATGTGGGCCGTCGCGACGCGCCTCGAGGAGCCGAAGAAGGCCAACTTGACGCTGCTGCAGAAGCTCAAGCTCTACAACGGCAAGACCTTGCCGGGGTACACCGAAGACTCGGTCAAGGAGTTACGCAAGGAAGCGACACGCGAGGGTATGGAGGGCATCAGCCCTCGTTATATTCAAGATAAGATTTCGAATGCCTTGGTGTCCGACAAGGCCGAGGGCTGCATCAACCCGTTCTTGCTCTTGAACGAACTCGACGCCGGGCTCTCGAGCCACTCGCTCATCACGCGCGAGGAAGACCGCAAGCGCTTTCGCGAGCTCGTGGCGGTCGTCAAGCAAGAGTACGAGGACGTGGTCAAAAACGAGGTGCAGCGCGCCATCTCGGCCGACGAAGAGGCCATCTCGAAGCTCTGCGCCAACTACATCGACAACATCAAGGCCTACACGCAAAAAGAGCGCGTCAAGAACAAGTACACCGGGCAGTTCGAGGAGCCCGACGAGCGCTTGATGCGCTCCATCGAAGAGAAGATCGACATCCCCGAGAGCCGCAAGGACGACTTTCGACGCGAGATCATGAACTACATTGGCGCGCTCGCGGTCGAGGGCAAGAAGTTCGACTTCCGCACCAACGAGCGGCTGCACCGCGCGCTCGAGCTCAAGCTCTTCGAGGATCAGAAGGACTCGATCAAGCTGACGACGCTCGTGAGCAACGTCGTCGATCGCGACACGCAGGAGAAGATCGACGTGGTCAAGCAGCGCATGATCCGCAACTACGGCTACTGCGAGATCTGCTCGACCGACGTGTTGAACTTCGTCGCCTCGATCTTCGCGCGCGGCGACGCCAAGGACTAGGCCGCGCATGCAGAACGTGACGTTGATGGGTAGAAGTTTCGGCGCCCGCTAGAGAGGGGCGTGGAGTCGTATGCCGGCAGCGCGCAGGGAACCGCCTTCTCCAGGCACATTTCGGCCGGCCGCCCCGGTCGACAACGGCGCTGTCGTGCAACTCGTCGCCGTTGCGGCGCGCGCCGCTTGCGCTCGACCCGAGGGCCTCGCCGAGATCACGGCCGCCCTCGCTCAGGCGATGCGCGAGCTGCCGCCACCGGAGGCCTTGACGGCGGGCGATTGCCTGCGCTTGTGGGAGTCGTTTCGGCGCACGCTCGAGCGCCTGCCGCCGCCGCGCTGGGCGCTCGCCGGCAAGGCGCTGCTCGACGACCTCGAGGTCATCGGCCAGCGGCTCGAGATCATGCCGCTCGTCGGCTGGGAACGCCTGCCCGAGGCGCTCGATACCGGCGCGGCTCGCAACGACGACACACCGACCCCGACCGCCATCACGACGACCACCGTGGCGCGGCGCAAGTCGAAGGCGCGTGAGCGTCCGGCGAGCGTCGGCAGCCCCCTCGAGCGCGCCCGCGCCATGCAAGACCGCTTGCTCGAGCTCGGCCAATCCGAGGTCGGGCGCCTGCTCGCCGAGGCCATGCAGGCCGGGACGCTCGACCGCAGCGAAGCGAGTCTCATCTCGCGCTGGTGCGCCCGCGCGAGCGCCATCGCCAAGGACGACGACGCCGTCATTGACGCATTGCGTAAACTCGAAGACATCGGCATCGTTCTCTAGTCAGCGTTGTCAACAGCTGCGCCCCCGCGAGGCCCCGGGTGTCGCGCAGGCGCGCGATGGTGCAACGCGAGCCGAGCTGGTAGCCTTCTTGGCATGCGCTTTGTCTCGCTCCCAATTCTCTCGCTGGTAGGGTGCGTCGCGCTCGCGACGTTGGCGCTTTCGAGCTGCACGAGTGGCGCGCCGGTCGGCTGCGCGCGCACCGCCGATTGCGGTCGTGGCGAAGCGTGCATCGAGGGCACCTGTCACCAGATCTGCACCTCGACCCACGAGTGCCCGGCCGACAAGCTCTGCAAGAACGGCACCTGCCAGGCGGGCGGCGTGGCCTGCCGCGCGAGCGCCGATTGCGTCGATCCGAGCGACCTCACGTGTCTCGTGCCGGGCTCGGGCTCTTGCGAGGGCGGGTACTGCACGTTTGGGTTCGCAGGGGTCGAGACGACGTGCAATGACGGGGACGAGTGCACGAGCGGCGATCATTGCGACGGCGGCGCCTGCGTCGGCACGCCCTTCTGCAACTTCGACGTCGGCACGGCCTGCACCTCGGCCGAACAATGTGCGAGCGCCTCATGCGAGTCGGGGATGTGCTGCGCTGCGGATCGCGACTGCTGCCACAATGACGCCGAGTGCGCCGCGGGCCTTGCCTGCGACGTCACCACGAGCGTCTGCTTCGTCGGCTGCGCCGCGGATGGCGTCGATCTCGACGCCCATTGCCAGGCTGCGTTCCACTGCGACGCCGGAGTCTGTCGCGCCAATCTCATCGCCTTTTCGGCCTGTGACGAGGGCTCGGATTGCATCGACCACCGCTGCGAGTCGAGCCTGTGCTGTCCGGGCGCCGCCGATTGTTGCGCAGTCGATGCCGACTGCGGCGGCACCTACGCCTGCAACAAGGCCACCCATACCTGCTACGCTGCGTGCTTGGGCGGCAACAGCGCCTACTGCCAGTCCGCCGCGTACTGCACCGCCGCGAACGCTTGCGTGTTGACGCTCGGGCTCGGTGGCCCTTGTGGCAACAACAACGACGCGTGTCAGTCGGGTTGGTGCGATTCGACGCGTTGCTGTGCGCTCGGTAGCGATTGCTGCACGAGCAACGCCGATTGCGCCAGCAACTTCGCTTGCGATGTGGCTTCGCACTTGTGCCACGCCGACTGCACGGCCCTCAACCAGGCGACGAACTGCAAGCCGTCTATCAACTGCACATCAGGCGACTGCTGCAACGGCACCTGCGCCGCCGCCGGCACCGTGTGTACGGGCGACGCCGACTGCGCGAGCGGCAACTGTAGCCCAGCGAGCGGCACGCCGCGTTACTGTTGCCCAGCCGGCGGCTTTTGTTGCGTTAGCGACGCCGACTGTCCTGGCGAATACGCGTGTAACACCGCGACCCACGCTTGCTACGGCAGCGGTGGCTGCACTCTGCACACGCAGTGCAAGAGCAGCGGGTACTGTCAAAGCGGGCTCAATCAGTGCGTCCACGACAGCGGCCTTCATCAGGCCTGTACCTTCAACGAGGCCTGTGCGACGGGCATCTGCGAGAGTGGTGTGTGCTGCAATGGGGGCGAAGACTGCTGCAAAGCGGACGCCGACTGTGCGGGCAACTACGTGTGCGATGTCGCCAACCAAACGTGTTTTGCCACCTGCGCGAGCGCCCCGGCCAACTGCAAGAGCACGACCTACTGCAGCGCCGGCGCCTGTTATTCGCGCCGGATCAACGGCGACACCTGCCTCGCCGGCAGTGAGTGCGTGAGCAGCTTCTGCATCGATACGCGTTGCTGCAACGAAGCCTGTCTCGGCGTGTGCCGCTCGTGTAACGTCGTCGGCGCGGCGGGTACGTGCACAGCGGTCCCGGCGGGCACGGATCCCGCTGCCGAGTGCACGCTCGCGGCGTGTAGCGGCGATTTCTGTAGTGGCGATGCGAGCGTGCCCGGCGCATCGCATTGCCAATACTCGGCCGCCAACAGCGCGCCGAATGTGGGCTTCTCGTGCACCGGCACCTGTAAGGCCAACTCGTGCAGCGGCAGTGGCACGTGCGCGAGCGCCCCGAACACGCAGACCTGCGCGGTCGAGCGCTGCACGCTCACCTGCACGAACGGCAGCTGCGTCGATACGGTGTGTGGCGCCGAGTATTGCTGCGACTGTAAGGACGGCAGTGGGCCGTGGTGTGCCGCCGATGGACCGGATTGCACCGCGCAGTGCTCGCCGACCTGCTTTGTGGCGGGCACGCCCGTGCTCATGGCCGAGGGGGCCGCGCGTGCTATCGAGGACGTGCAGGTTGGCGACGTGGTGCAGTCGTTTGACGAGGCGAGCGGGCGCGTCGTCGTGGCGCGGGTAACGCACGTGTTCGTGCACGCGCACACACCGGCCCTGGTTTCGCTCAACCACGGGCGGCTCGTGACTACGCCAGAGCACCGCTTCTACGTCGATGGGCGCTGGGTGGCGGCGCGCGACCTTGTCGACGGCGACAGCGTGTCCTCGGTCTCGACGCTCGGCGCGCCGGTCGAGGCACAGGCGCTGCGCGCGACGTCGGTGTTCGCACTCGAGCTGCGACGCGGCGGCGTCACCACCTACAACCTCGAGGTCGAGGGCACGCACACGTATTTCGTCGACGGGATTTTGGTGCACAACATGAAGCAACTGCCGTGAGGGAAGGCCCTTCTCTCCCCGCATTCGTTCTCGCGGCGATGGTGGCCGCCTGCGGCGCGGGTAAGCCGTCGGCGACGTCCTGTAGCGAGTTGCGCGCATGCCCTGCAGGGCAGAGTTGTGCGGATGGCGTGTGCCTGTGGGTCTGCGTCAGCGATCGCACCTGCCCGAGCAAGACGCTCACCTGTTCGCAGGGACTGTGTCGCGCCGGCGCAGGCCAATGCGGCGCTGATGGCGACTGCGTGCACCCCGCAATCTGTGAGCTCGCCGCGGCGGCCGAATGCTTCGGCGGCGCGTGTCGCTACGCGGCTCGGCCGATCGGGGCGAGCTGTGACGATGGTGATCCGTGCACCGAGCCAGACATCTGTGGCGCAGGCGGCGTTTGCTTGGGCGCGCCCGCCGCGGCCTGCCGGGTGCCGACGGCAACGGCCGTCGCGGACCTCGTGACGAGCGAAGACACTCCCCTTGCCGGTATCACGCTGACGGGCAGCGACCCACAGGAGTTGGTCTCGGCGTTGGCGGTTGTCGTAACGAGCGGCCCGGCGCACGGAAGTCTAAGTGCTACGAGCGGTGTCGCACCGCTGACGCTCGTCTATGCGCCCGCGCTGAATTACGCCGGCGCCGACGTCTTTGCCTTCACCGTTCGCGACTCGGCCGGCTTCACCTCCGCGGCCGTCACGGTGAGCGTCACGGTGCTGCCGGTGAACGACGCGCCTACGACGCATGCCTCGACGGCCACGCTCGGCGCCGCTGGTACCGTGAGCGCCGTCGTGGACGCGAGCGACGTCGACGCTGATCCTCTGACCTACGCAATCGGCACCGCACCACTCTTCGGCGACGTGTTGCTCGACGCCAATAGCGGTGCCTTCAGCTATACGGCCTGGGCCACCTTCGATTGTAGCGACAGTTTTGTGGTCGCGGTGAGCGACGGCCAACTCGTGAGCGCTGCCACCGTCACCGTCGCGCAACCTTTGCCTTTCGTCAACGACCTCGCCCCCGCGGCGGGCACGACGGCGCTGCCGCTCGTCCTTGGCGGGCGCGGCTTTTGTGGCACGGCCGGGAGCGTAACCGTAGACGCTCGTTCGGCGACGGTGCTCGCCTGGTCTGACAGCGAGATTACCGTACTCGTGCCGAGCGATCTCGCAAGCGGTGACGTCGCGGTTGTAGTGACGCGCGCTCTTGGTGAGGTGGCGCCGGCGGTGAGCTACCACCTCGTGCCATGGATCGCGCAGGTGGCACCCACAGGCCTGGTGCAGCCGGCCGATGTCCTGAGCATCGGGGGTGATGGCTTCGGCGCCATCTCGGGTCGCGCGTTCTTCGACGCCGTCGAGGCCGGAGTGCTCGGTGCGCAGTGGACCAACACCAGCGTGAGCGTCACCGTTCCCGGCGGTCTCGTGGCGGGGCGCCATCTCTTCCACCTCGAGACCGCGGCGGGTACGAGCAGCAACGCCTGGCCGGTCATCGTGCGTGGCAACGACCTGTGGTACCTCACGCATCCGCCCGGCGCTCGCGCCGGCCATGGGGCCGTGTGGACTGGCAGCGAGATGTTGATCTGGGGCGCTGGCACGCGCGGTGCCCGCTATCAGCCGCTCGCCGATGGCTGGCAGGCGATGGCTGAGGCGGGCGGCGTCTCGGGCGCGCAACCCGTGTGGACAGGCACTGAAATGCTGATCTGGGACGGCACTGGGCCCGGCGGCCGTTACGATCCGACGACTGATTCCTGGACGGCGATGAACACGGTCGGTGCCCCGTCGGCGCGCCTTGGCAATCACACCGCCGTGTGGACGGGAACGGAGTTGATTGTTTGGGGGGGAAGTACGTGGACGGGCTGTGGCATGTCGTGTCCGCTGTCGCTGCGCACTGGCGGTTCCTACCAGCCGGCGACCGACAGCTGGACGACGGTGCCTACCTTCAACGCGCCAAACGCCCGCTATGGCCATACGGCGGTATGGACGGGGAGCGCGATGGTCGTCTGGGGTGGCACGGGCGGCAACGACGCGGGTGGTCGCTACGACCCGGCGACCGCGACCTGGGGTACGCTCACCCTCACCAACGCGCCGGCGGCGCGCACCGGGCATTCGGCCGTGTGGACTGGCAAGGAGATGATCGTCTGGGGTGGCGACGCGGGCGCAGGCAGCGTCGACAGCGGCGGTCGCTACAATCCGTTGTCCGACACATGGGCCGCGACGAGCGCGACGCTCGCACCGACGGCTCGCCGCGGTCACACCGCCGTGTGGACGGGCACCGACATGCTGATTTGGGGCGGTGGCGACACGAGCGGCGGCCGCTACGCACCGGGCACCGATACGTGGCGTGCGATGAACACGAGCGGCGCGCCCCCTGCGCGCACGCAACACAGCGCGGTATGGACCGGGGCGGAGATGATCGTCTGGGGCGGCAAGAGCGGGGCCGCTCTCTTTGGCGACGGGGGTCGCTACGATCCGCGCGGCGATGCGTGGACCGCCGTGCGTCCCGGCGCGGCGGTGGCCGTGCCTGACGAGCCGCCGCTCGTCTTTACGGGCACCGAAGTCATCTATTGGGGCGGCGTCGCCGGCGCCACGCGCCTCAATACCGGCATGCGCCACAATCTCGTCACCGACACGTGGACGGCGACGAGCATGACGAATGCGCCGTCGGCGCGCGAGCAGCACAGCGCGGTGTGGACCGGCAGTGAGATGATTGTCTGGGGCGGCATCGACGGCGGCGCTACCGTCGTCATCAACACCGGTGGGCGTTATCGCCCGGCCACCGATAGCTGGACGGCCGTTACCGTGAGTGGAGCGCCCACGCCGCGGTGCAACCACTCCGTCGTGTGGACGGGAACCGAGATGATCGTTTGGGGTGGAGATTCATGGACCAGCGGTCTTCTCGTAACGGGCGGGCGCTTCAACCCGACCGCGGCGGCGGGAGCCGGCACGTGGACCGCGATGACGACCGCTGGCGCGCCTGCCGCGCGGTTGTATCAGTCGGCCGTGTGGAGCGGCTCGGAACTCATCGTCTGGGGGGGGCACGACTACAGTGGCAATGTCGACCTGCAAACGGGGGGTCGCTACAATCCGGGCGGCAACGCTTGGACCGCGACCGCGACGACAGGCGCGCCGAGCGCGCGGCGGGGGCACGCTGTCGTCTGGACTGGCAGCAAGATGCTTGTTTGGGGTGGCGTCGGGCCATTCGGGGACGGTGGCGTCTATGACCCGACGGGTAACGCGTGGAGCGCGATGACGGCGACCAACGCGCCGAGCGCCCGCTACTATCACAGCGCGGTGTGGCTCGGCTCGGTGATGGTGGTTTGGGGCGGCCTCAACGCGAGCGGTGTTGGGCTCAACAGCGGCGGCCGCTATATTCCGGGCGTCGCCGATTCATGGACGGCGATGACGACGAGCAACGCGCCGCCGCTCTTTGGCTCGGTGTTCGCCAACGGCGGCGAGATGCTCGTGGTCTCGCCTTGGAATGAGGTCTGGCATTACGTGCCCTAGCGGCGCCGCTGCTAGATGAAGAACTTCAAGCCGAGCACGAAGCGCCACTCGTGTCTGTCGCGCAGCGCCTGGCGGTAGGCGAGATCGAGGCCACCGCTACGGCTCACCCAACCGGCGCCGAGCGAGACGAAGTCTTGCGGGCCGTACGTGCCGTCGTCGTGGATTACGGTCTCGCGCGTGTAGCCCGCCCGCAAGGGATACCCTTCGCCGACCACGTACTCAGCGCCGCCCCGGTAGACGAACTTGCGTGCGTGCGGCTCGCGCAACAGGATCTCGACATCGCCCGCGAGGGTGAGCATGCCGTTGCCGAGACCGACGCCGAGGCCCACCGTCGGGGGCGTCAGCTCGTCGAAGTCGCTGCCGATGACATTGTTGTAGGTGACGCCGACCATGGCGCCGGCGACGCTCGCGAGCAGGCCGATGTCCCCGGCGTACGCGTTGACTTTGTGCGCCGCGCCGTCGCGGCCGATGAAGCTGCCGCGCAGGTAGCGGTTGGTGAGGCCAAAAGCGAGGCCGTCGCTGATGGCGTAGGCGCCGCCCAAGTACAGGCGGCTCATGCCGGCGTTGCCGGCGATGCGGTCGTCGCGGTCGTACGAGTAGCCCGCCGCCGCCGCGACCGGTCCCGACTTCGAGTCGAGCGCCGAGAAGTTCAAGTGCGAGCTCTTGTCCCACGGCGAGTAGCCGTACTGCATTTCGATGGCGTAGCGCTTGGTGATCGCCATGCCGGCCGGGTTCAAGTAGAGCGTGTCGTTGCTCGTGCCGACGCCGCGATGAGCGCCACCCATGGCGAGCGAGCGGGCGCCGGCGAGCTCGTCGATGAGCAAGGGAGAATTCGCGGCAAGCACGCCGCAGGGCACGAGGGTGGCGAGCGCCACGGCGACGAGGCCGGATGGCTTCATAGCCTAGGGGTCTATCACCTGCGCTCGTGCGCCCGCCACTTTTCGGGCCTCTTCGGCGCACTCGGCGTCGCAACCGGTTGCCGCACGGCGGCGCGCGCGTGGCGCAACCCCGCGCAACGCTTGACCGCTAGCGCGGCCGCTGCCAAAGACGTTGCCCATGACAGTCAATGCCTTCGATGTCCTCGTAGAGCGCGGCTTCGTGCAGCAGGTCACCGACGAAGCGGCGGTGCGCGAGCTGTTCGCGCGCGGCGCTGCGGCGCCGGTCGTCGCGTACTGTGGCTATGACCCGACGGCCGACAGCCTGCACGTCGGTCACCTCTTTACGCTCATGGTGCTGATGCAGCTCGAGCGCCATGGCCACCGGCCCATCGTCGTGCTCGGTGGCGGCACGGCCATGGTCGGCGACCCCTCGGGCAAGACCGAGATGCGGCAGATGCTCACAGCCGAGAGCATCCGCGCCAATCGCGCCCGCCTCGAGGGCCAAGTCAGCAAGCTCCTCGATCTGCAGGGTGGCAAGACCCTGTGCGTCGACAACGCCGAGTGGCTGCTCGAGCTCAAGTACATCGACTTCTTGCGCGACATCGGCCGCCACTTCTCGGTCAATCGCATGCTCGCCGCCGAGGCCTACAAGCTGCGGCTCGAGCGCGGTCTGTCGTTCATCGAGTTCAACTACCAGCTCTTGCAGGCCTATGACTTCCTCGAGCTCTATCGCCGGCACAAATGCGTCCTGCAACTCGGCGGCGACGACCAGTGGGGCAACATCTTGGCCGGCGTCGATCTCGTGCGCCGCGTCGAGAGCGTGACCTTGCAGGGCCTCACCTTCCCGCTGCAAATGACCGCCACCGGCGAGAAGATGGGCAAGACCGCGGCCGGCGCCGTGTGGCTCGATGCGCAGCGTCTGTCGCCCTACGACTACTACCAGTACTGGGTGAATACGCACGACGCCGATGTCGGGCGCATGCTCGGCTTCTTTACGTTCCTGCCGATGGACGAAGTGCGCGCTGTGCACAAGCTCGGGGGCGCCGAGCTCAACATGGCCAAGTCGATCCTCGCCTTCGAGGCCACCGCCATCGTGCACGGCGAAGAGGCCGCGCGCACGGCGCATGTCGCGGCGCAGGCGGCCTTTGGTGGCCGCGTCTTGCCGGCCTCGCTCTTGGCTTCGTCGCGCGTGCCGCGTGCGGGCGAGGGCGACGCGAGCCTCGTGCCGACCGTCGTGCTTACGGCCGACGAGGCTCGCTTGGGTGTGACCGCGACCTCGCTCGCGGTGCGCGCCGGCTTCGCCACGTCGAAGAACCAAGCCAAGAGCCAACTGCAAGGCGGTCAGTACAAGCTCGATGGCGAGCCGCTCGACGGCAAGTACGCGTTCGAGAAGTTGCCGGCCGAGACGTTCGCGACGCCGCGCGTGCTGCAGATCGGCAAGCGCAAGGTCATGATCAAGACGTGAGGTCGGCGAGCCGCGGCGCTAGTTGAGGCTCTTGATCCACGCGCACGACTTCTTCAGCGGCGCGGGGCACTTCTTGGCCGCATTCGCCTTCACCTGCTCGAGCGTCTCGGGTTTGGTCACCCCGGGGCGCAAGGCCGCCCAGACGAACTTCTTGAGCAGCTCCGGCTGAGCGCGGCCACTCGCCGCAAAGCGCGTGAAGGCATCCCAATCGTTGGCGACCGCGAACTCGGCGGTGTCGAGCACCATGTTGAGGTACATGTCGACGAGGCAGGTCTTCTTCTCGACGAGGAACTTTTGAAACTCCACCCAGCGCGTCGTGCTCTGCTGCGCCTTGAAGTCCTTGTACAGGTTGTTCAAGCGCACCTCGAAGATTTGGCCGCGCGTCTCATGGGGCGGGCATTCGCGTCCCGGGGCTTCGCGACGGGCGTGCGCGCTTAGCGCCAGTGTGAGCAGCGCACAGCCTAGCAGAGCGGCGCCACGCCAGCGCGATCGAGTTCGCTTATGACTGTCCAGTTTGCCCACGCGCGATCACCCGGGCGACCCCGTTGATATCGTTCGCCCACGAGGTGATAGCACAGACTCGCGTCGTGGTCAGACAAAGCGCGCAAAAGTTTCGCCGCGCGGCGTCAAGGCCCGCTCGACGCCCAGGCGCTGTCGTCGGTGACCATTTGCGTGAGCCACGTCCACAGGTTCATCCCGGCGACCGTGAAGTTGGCGGGCGCGCCGAGCATCGTGTGGGTCGTTCCGGTGACGTAGAAGTGCTCTACCTTGGCCGGCGTGAGCACATCGGTGGTCAGGCGAGTGAGGCACGTTTGGAAGGTCGGCCCGAGCATCAAATAGAAGGCACTAATCACCGAGTCTTGCAGCGCGGACAGCACGGCCATCCGATCATGAGGATAGCGCGCAACGAGTGACGTGTAGACGCGCGAGTAGTCGTTGACGCAGTCGACGCCGCACAACGGATCGAGGGTCGGGCCCCAATTCCAGCTCGCGTACCACGCGGTTCGCTCGGAAGCGGGCAGGTCGTTGCCCTCGAAGAACGGCAGCGAATCGTCGATGAGGTACATGGCCGCGCTCGGCCAATAGGCGCGCGCCGCCACATAGTTGGCGACGGCGCCGCCGCCGCCCGCGCTCGAGCCCGTCACGGCGACCTTGGCCGGATTTGGGAACGTGGCCGCCAGGCGTTGCAGGTAGGCCGCCACGTTGGCTCGGCCCTTGTGGTAGTAGGTCCGCGAGTCCAACGCGTTGCTGTACGTGGTGACGCTGTCGCCTGCGTGCACGTCGCTCGTGCAGTAGGGGACAAAGACGAAGTTCCACGTCGCGAACGGGTTCTCGCTCACCGTGCGGTCGCCGATCCAGCCGTTCGCGAGCCCGGCGATATCGGCGGCGAACTCGGCCGCCTTGTAGGGGCCGTGGATCGACGTGTTGAGCACATAGCAGGTCAGGTAGTTCCAGCAGGCCCCTCCGCCGTCGAAGAAGATGGCGAGGTTCGAGCTCGTGCTGCTCAGGTTGATCCCGATCCCGGTCGTGCTGCCGTCGTCGCAATGCGAGTCGGGAAAGTCCACCCAAGTCCAGACATTGTCCGGCGCGGCGAGAGGCGACCCAACGGGCGGCGCGCCGGCGACCACCGTGACCGTGTAGGCGACGCTGCCGCTCGCGGTCGTGGCCGTGTAGACGACAGGCGCCACGAAGCTCTCGGCCACGCCGCTCGCTGGCACGAGAGTGCCGCCGCTCGTCGTGACGGTGGGCACGAGGCTCATCACGTTCGTACCGTAGGGGACGTCGATCGTGATGTTCGTGCCGCTCATCGTACCCGTGGCGTCCGCCGCGAGGCCGGGGTTGTCCGCCGCGCGCAAGACAAAGGCCAAGATGGCGTTCGGCTCGACCGTGATGCTGAAGCTGCGCGCGACGCTCGTGTCGATGCCGCCGTCGGCCACCCCGCCGTCGTCGCGCAGCACGAGCGTGATCGCGGCCGTGCCATACACATCGGTCGCTGGCGTGTAGCTGAGCTCGCCGAGCGGGGAGATGGCCGGGGCAGCGGCAAAGAGGGCCGCGTTGCTGTTGGCCGTGACCTCGAAAGCGAGCGTCTGTGTCGCTTCGTCGCTCGGCCCAGCGCTCATGCCGGTGGCCCAGCCGCTGACGCTCTGCGTGTCCGCGTTCTTGCGCACCACCTGGTTCGGGCCGCCGCTGAAGCTCGGCGCGTCGTTGACGGGCGTGAGGATCACGGCGACCGTGGCTCGAGCGGTTTGGCCGTTCTCGTCGCTCACCTCGTAGACGAAGCTCGCCTGCCCCGAGAAGTCCGGCTCGGGCGCAAACGTGATGGCGCCGCCGGCCAGCGCTACGCTGCCGTGCAGCGCGTCGCTGACGGCCATGACCGCGAGCGTGCTGCCGTCCGCGTGGGTGTCGTTGGCGAGCAGCAGCGCGGCGACGTTCTCGGTGCTGAGCGTCACCGCTTGGTCCTCGAGGGCGTGCAACGCGTCATCGTTCGCCACCACGGGTGTCGCCTGCGGCGCGGGCGTTGCGTCGCGGGTCTCTTGCTGCAACGAGGATCGACACGAGGTGGCTAGAGCCAGCGCGGGCAGAAGGATCCAACCTGTGCGTGGGTTCATGGCCGTTACCTCATCCGTAGGGCAGCGTTGCTGCCAAGAAGCGTGCCACGGTTGTCTGGCCGCGTCCACCCGCCGGTGCGGTCAGCGCCGCTCTCGTCGGAAGTGGTCTTCGCGCCGGTTGACTAGACGCAACCGTCCCGGGCGGCTACAACCCCCGAGTCGTACGCGGCTAATCCAGGGCCGCGGCGCAACCGCAAGCGTCGGGAGCGCTCACCAGGCGTCCCGAACAAGTCTGCCCGAGCCGTTTTGGGAGTATCGATGCGCCTCGTTTCACTGCCGTCTCTCGTGCTCATCGGAGCCACCGCCCTTCTCGTCGCCTGCTCGCCCGAGCGCGGCCCGCAAGGGGCCCCCGGACTGCCGGGCACAGAGGGCTCACCAGGTACGCAGGGTGTACCAGGGCAGACTGGACCGTCCGGCGTCGCGGGAGGGCAGGGCAGTCAAGGGGATCGCGGCGCTTCGGCGCTGGCCTCGACCACGGCCGAGCCAGCCGGGCCGAACTGCGCCAACGGGGGCACGAAGCTCGAGGTCGGACTCGACAGCAACGGCAACGGCCTCCTCGACCCCGCGGAGGTCAATCAGGCGGCTACGACCTACCTCTGCCATGGCACGGGCAGCAACGCCCTCGTGCGCACTACGCCCGAGCCGCCCGGGCCGAACTGCCCGGTCGGTGGGGTCAAGATCGAGACGGGCGTCGACGCGAACGGCAACAACTTCCTCGACCCAAGCGAAGTCAACCTCGCGGCGACGACCTACGCCTGTGCCGTCGCGCCGAGCGGCGGCCTCTCGCCGAGCACGGGTATTCACGTGACGGTAGGTGCGATCTCTACTGCCACGGCAGGGCCCATCGCCGTGCGCTTCCAGCTCAAGGACGATCGCGGCTTCCCTGTCGATATCCTCGGGCGCTACTCGGTGAACCTACCTATTCAGCCGGCCTTCGCGCTCGCGTACTTCACGTATGACGTAGCCGGCCTGGTCAGCCCGCTGACCACCTATACGCTGACCACCGCGTCGAGCGCGGCCCCGCAGCCCACGATCTATGCGCCGCTCGCGACCGCGGGCATGGGCACGCTCAGCGAAAACGGCCTCGGCGCGGGCGACTACACCTACACCTTCCCCGTCACCACAACCCCGAGCGGGCCGCTCGCCGTGCAGTACGATCCGACCAAGCTCGGCGAAACCCACGTGCTCTGGGTGGCCGTGACGCGCCAGACGGACGCCGTCTTCCCGAACAACGCCGACACGTTCTTCGCTGTCAATCAACCCTATTATTTCGTCCCGAGCGGCGTCGGCATTCCCGTCGCCCGCGAGGTGGTGAGCTCGGCGCGCTGCAATGGCTGCCACGCGAAGTTTCGGCCCGAAGGCCTGTCCTACGCGCCGCCCGGCATGCACGGCGGGCGTGATGTTGACGCGGCGTTCTGTCCGGTCTGCCACAACCCCGCTCTCGCTTCGGCGGCGACGGCCGAGGCCAAGGTCTTCGTCCACCGCATTCACCGCGGACTCCTGTTGCAGCCGGCCAACGTCTTCTACGGCCTGCAGCCGCGCTATCCGCAAGATCTGCGTAGCTGCGCCGCCTGCCACGGGGGCGCGGTCGATGGTGCGCAGGCGTTGACCAACCCGACGACGGCGGCCTGCGGCTCATGCCACGACTATGTGGGCTTCGGCACGATGAACCCGCCATGCGTCAACCCTCCCGCGCTCGACGTGATGGGTATCCCCGTCCTCTGCGAGCACGTCGGGAGTGTCCAGCCCGACAGCGCCTGTTCGATCTGTCACACGGTCGTCGAGCTCACGCGCAGGCACGCTCCGGTTCTCCCCCCTGATCCGAATGCAATCCTGACGTTGGGAGGCACCAACGTGACCACGAACGCGGCCTACGTGGCCGAAGCAGGCTACATGCCCTTCGGCGCCGCGCAGATCACCTACGACGTCAAGAGCGTAGACGCCTGGGACGACGCCGGCACCCTGCGCCCTTCGATCACGTTCAAGTTGAAGCGAGATGGCGTCGACGTCGTGTTCTTGACCTCGGGTGTGGCGACCGAGCTGCTGCCGAACTTCATCGGCTCGCCGACCGTGTTCTTTGTCTGGACGCAGCCGCAGGACGGCATCGCCGCGCCCGCCGACTTCAACGCCCGCGCATCGGCGAATCTCAGGGGCATCTGGAACGGCACGGCCACCGGCCTCGGCGCCGGCACGCTCGCCGGCCCCGATATGAACGGGTACTACACGCTGCATCTGACGAACGCCGTGCTCCCCGCCACGGCAACCATGCTCACCGGCGGCCTCGGCCACGGTGCCGCGCTCATCGCGTCGCAGCCACTGACGCAGACCAACGTCGCGGGCTATTCGACCTGGCCCTGCACCGCCGTCGGGTACACCTTCTATACCTGCGGCGGCCTCATCGTTCCGGCACCGAACGTTTGGAAGACGGCGACGGGTTACAGCGGCCGACGCGCGATCATCGATGGCGCCAAGTGCCTCACCTGCCACGACGCTCTAAGCGTCGGGGCGCGCCTGCATGTCGCGCAGAGCAATGACGGCGCGAGCTGCTCTTTCTGTCACAATCCGAACCTGACCAGCTCGGGCTGGTCGGCGAGCTCAGCGTCTTTCGTCCACGCCTTGCATGCTGGCCGAATGCGCTCGGTCAACTTCATGTGGCGCGCGCCAGCCTTAGGCGTGGGCTATGGGGACGTGGGCTTTCCGAGGCGCCTCAACGACTGCCAGGGCTGCCACATCTCGCCGACCACGCCGACCTCGGGCAACACGTTCGATTTCACCGCCCTCGATTCGTCGGCGGCACTCTCTCGCCTACTGCCCGTCACCGTCGCGACCGGGGTCTTCAACCCGGCCTCGCCTACGGTCTTCACGATTTCGCCCTACGTCATTGCAGACAACGTGACGAGCTATGGCACCGGCTACTCGGTCAACGTGGCGACGGGCACGGCGACGGAGGCCACGAGCGCGAGTCTCGTCGTCTCGCCCATCACGAGCGTGTGTGTCGCCTGCCACGACACGTCGATCGCGAGGGCGCACATGACGCTGAATGGCGGCACCTTCTACGCGCCGCGCGTCACGTACCAAAACTCGGTCGCCGAGGCCTGCATGACGTGTCACGGGCCGGGCAGGGTTGCCGCGATTGGCCACGTGCACGCGCCGTAGCGTCACGGCCACTTGCGCTTCGTCCATCCCGACCCCATCGTCTCGACACCGGCCCGTAAAGCGTCGGTGAAAGGTCGATGCACATGATGCTCAAGATAGTTCTTGCCGTCCTCGGTGGCCTCGTTCTGCTCCTGCTCGGGATCCCTGCGGTGCTCTCCGCGAAGATGCGCATCGAGCGGTCGATCGAGATCGGCAGCAGCCCGGCCGCAGTATTCGCGTATTTGGCCGACCTCAACAAGTATCCGAAGTGGAACCCCTTCGCCGAAGGCGACCCGAGCTCGACGGCTGACGTGACCGGCTCGGGCGTTGGCTCGGTGCTCGCGTGGAAGGGCGACAAGACCGGCGAGGGCAAGATGACCGTCACCGAGCTCGAGCCGAACCACCTCGTGCGCTTGAAGCTCGAGTTCTACACTCCGATGTCGGGTCAGGCGGTCATCACTTGGACGACCGACGCGCCCGCCGAGGTCGACGCGGCTACGACGAGCAGGACGCGCATGACCTGGTCGATGGATCAGGACCTGCCGTATCTGCAGCGCTACTTTGGCCTGGTCATGCGTGGCATGATGGTCAAGACCTTCGACCGCGGCCTGCGCAAACTCAAGGAGCAGCTCGAGGGCGCGCCCGCTCGCCCCTGACTCTACCCGGCACGCAGCGCGCTCGTGACTTGCTTCGATCTGCCTCTTCGCCGTCGGATCCTTGCCAAACGTTTACTAGGAGCGTAACCGTTCGGCCCTGGATCTCTGCCGCCGTGCCTCGCGATGAGGGATCTTGCCCACGTCAAACTCACGCGACGACCCTTGCCGCAGTGGGCGGCGCGGGCGCCGAGGTGATCGCGATTGCGGCGCGGCCGGCAACCCTGTACCACGGAGGAGGTTGCGATGCGAACTCTGGCGGTCCTCCTCATGCTCGGCCTGGCTACGCCAGCCCGCGCGCTCGATAGCCCGCACGACGCTAACGACGCGCTCGGCTGTCCGAGCTGCCACTTGACCGGCCCGAGCCTGCCGGCCTGGTACACGGCGGCGCCCGATCCGCTCGACCCCGACAGCAAGGTGCCGAGCAACCGCCTGTGCTGGTCGTGCCACAATGAACCGTCTGGCGCGCTGCGGCGCGTGCGCACCCACTCGCAGTTTGCCACGAGCGGCAGCGAGGGCTGGCGCATCGACTGTGTCTTCTGCCACGAGCCGCACCGGCAGTCGCAGCCACGCGCCTTTGGCGCCGCGAGCTACCTCGCGACCGGCACGCTCGCGACAGTGGGCGCGACGCAGGTCACCACGGTCGCGGGCACTCTCGCGCCCGGACAGTATCAAGGCCACCTGCTCATCGCCGACGTGACGCGGCCCGACACGACCTATCGCATCACCTGGAATGACGCCGACACGATCTTGGTGCGCGGCACCATCGATGTCGCGCGCGTGCAAGCCGGGGCTACCTTCGCTATCGTCTACGGCCGCTACCTGCGCACCGACCTCAACGGCGCGAGCGTTCGTCTCTTCGATCGCGTCGGGCAGCACTCGTTCGCGGACGGCGACGCCACGCTCGATGGCGTCTGCGAGGTTTGCCACACCCTGACCGCGCATCACGTCAACACCGGTTCGGGCGATCTCGCGCACTACCCCGGCAAGCAGTGCACGCTCTGCCACCTGCACAGCGACGGCTTTGCGCCGAGCGCGGCGGACGGGAACGACTGCGTCACCTGCCACAAGAGCCCACGCGGGCGGCGGCGCCAGATCGTCGATACGAACGCCGATGGGACTGGCACGGGCGGCGATTTCATCCTCACGTCGCACCACCTCCACAACGCGAGCGGCACGGCAACCAACGCTGACTGCCAGGTCTGCCACGACCTGTCGCTGCACGGCAGCGGCGTCATCCAACTCGTCGATGCCGACACCGGTGCGCTGTATCCCTACAACCCGACGAAGCCCATCACGGCCGAGGTTTTTTGCCTGAGCTGCCACGACGCCAACGGCGCCAACGCCGACCTGTCACCGTTTGCCGACGGCACGATGCTCGGCCCAACCGGCAGCGCCAACGCCGAGCCGTATCGCGCTGCCGCCGAGGTCGCGCTCAATTGGAGCAAGGCTTTCGGTCATCGCAAGCAAGGCCTTACGTGCCTTGGTGACGGCACGCCTGGCACCGGCTGCCATGCGAGCGGGCATGGCAGCGAGTATCGGGTCCTGTTGGCCAAGAACCTCAACCTCCCGAACACGTCGAACGGGTACTACTTCACGTGCTCGCCGCCGAGCGGGGTAGACCGAGTCTGCACGCCGAACGAAGCCGACTACGACCTGTGCTTCTCGTGCCACGGCGCGACGCGCTACCCGAAGGAATACATCCTCGGCGTCAAGTGCCCGCCCATCGGCGAGACCTGGACGGTGCCGAACTACTGCCACGACCACGACCAGACGCCGTGGGTGAGCCCCGACTGTTCCTCTGCTCCGGTCGGCGACCCAGCGCTCTGTCCGCCGGTCGACCCACCCTATAAGCTCGCGGCGACCTTGACCGGGTTTCGTGATCGCAACGAGGGCTCGGCCAGGGCCTACGACGACTACAGCTTCTTCACCGGTCAACGCACCAACCTGCACCTGTTCCACCTGACGGTGGCCGGCTACACGTATCGCGGCGGACCGAGCGGCGGCATCGACTGCGTTGCTTGCCACAGCGTGCACGGCTCGGACACCGAGTTCGGGCAGGTCTACGACCAACTGCAGTGGAACCACTACGACGAAGCGAGCACACCGGCGGCGCAGCCTGGCGAAGGGTTCGGCATGATGAGCGCGGCCCCGGCGAGCCTCGCGGACTATCCCACCTACTGCGGATTCAACTGCCACGATATCATCGCACCAACGAGCGCGTGGACCACCCCCGTGGGTGAGCCATGAGCCGCGCGTCCGCGTCTTCGCTTTGGCGGTGGTGCTCCATCCTGGTCGCACTCGCGCTCGGCACGAGCTGTCGCAAGCCCCTGGCCGACGGCCTCGGCCGCGACGTGACGTGCCACTCCTGCCACGGCAGCGAGCTCAACGACGCGCCGCCGCGCGTCGCTTGGCCGCACAAGGAGGGCAAGACCACGGCCGATAGGGCGATCGGTGCCCACGCGATCCACCTGCAAGTGTCCATCGTGCGCGCCGCTCTCGGCTGCAACGACTGTCACATTGTTCCTGAAACAATCGACGCCGCGGGCCATATCGATGCGGCGCCGGCCGAGGTGACCTTTGGCGAGCTCGCCCGGGCGAGCGGCGCGGCCGCAGGGTTCGACGCCGCGAGCGGTACCTGCACGGTGTACTGCCATGGCATCACGCTCAAGGGCGGTTTGCGCCCGACACCGGCATGGACCTTCGCGCAACTGCCTGAGCGCGCGACAACCCAGACCCCTGACACGTGCGTCGGCTGTCACGGCGCCCCACCGCCCGCGCCCCATCCGCCGCTCGCCGCCTGCAATCGCTGCCACGGCGCGACCGTGCAGAGCGACGGCAGCATCGACGTCGGCGGCGGCAAGCACATCAACGGCGTCATCGATGTCGCTGCCGGCGACGGCTGCGACGGCTGCCACGACTTTCCGCCGGTGGGCGACGCGCATGCAGTGCACGTCGGTGTGCCCGCGCCCACGCAGCTCGCCGTTTACGGTGACGTCGTCGGCCGTGCGCTCGGCAGCGAGGTCGCGTACGGCTATGCGTGCGGCACCTGCCATCCGCGCGACGCGGGCAAGCACATGAATGGCGTCGTCGAGGTCGAGCTGTTCGATGCCGCGGCGCCGCCGACGAGCCCAAAGGGGCGCACCCCCGCGAGCGCGGTCTTTGCGAACGGCACCTGCGCGGACGTCTACTGCCACAGCTCGGGCGATGCGCAGGCGCCGAGCTACGCCGTCACGCCCGCGTGGGCCGCCGGCACGCTGCCCGCGCCGGTCTGCGCCGCGTGCCACACGGCGCCACCGCCGCCGCCCCATCCAGCGAGTGACCGCTGCGCGGGGTGCCACGCGGACACGGCGTTCGGACCGGGCGCGGTCAACATCGCGGGCGGCAAGCATGTCAACGCCCGGCTCGACGTCGTCTTCGGTAGCGGCGCCTGCGGCGACTGTCACGCCGTACCGCCGCGCAGCGCCGCGCACGTGGTTCACTATGGCGACCAGAGCACCCCCACCCGTGCCACCTACGGCGGCCTAGGCGCGACCGCGGATGTGCTGCCAAGCGGCGCGCCCTACTACGCCTTCGACTGCGGCAACTGCCATCCGACCGACAGCGCGGCGCACATGAACGGCACGCTCGACGTGAGGCTCGCCGAAGCGGGCCTGCCCGCAGGCGCTCTCAAGGCCCGCAACGCCCCGGGCGCGAGCTACACCGGGGGCCACTGCGACGGCGTCTACTGCCACAGCTCTGGCCAAGAGGTGCCGAGCTACGTCCAGACGCCGGCCTGGGTCGGCGGCACGCTGCCGCCGCCGCGCTGCGCTGCGTGCCACGGCAACCCGCCGCGTTACGCATCGGGCGGCGCGGGCACGACGACCGCCAACTCCCATCTACAGCTGACCAATGACGGCGCGGCCGACGGCAACGAGAGCGGCCACTTCGCCGGCCTCCCCGGGCCGCATCACCTCGCCGACGGCCCCTATCACGGCGCGAGCGGCACGAGTCGCGACGCGGCTCCCATCACCTGCCAGACCTGCCACTTCGAGACGGTCGACCCGGACAACGTCGGCGCGGGCGGCTTCTACTACCTCGACACGACCGGCAACTATGACCTCGGCGGCACCTCCCCCTATGCCTGCGCCACCTGCCACAAGCCTGGCGGCGCGGCCACGGGGAGCGGCCGCGTGCAGACTCGCACGCACGTCAATGGCGTGCGCGACGTCGTCTTCGATCCGCGCACCGAGCTGCCGTCGAGCACAAGCGGCCTGCCGAGCGGCGCCGAGCGACCGCGCTACCCCTACTGGGTGACGCTGAGCGCGAGCCGGACGCCGCTCTACCTGCCACCGGACGCGGCGATGGACGGTGGCACCTGGTCGGCTCACCTCGCCGCGGCGTCTTATGACCCGCTGACCAAGACCTGTGCCGAGGTGACGTGCCACGTGAAGCAGTCGTATGGCGCGGCGGTCGAGCCGCCGCTCGGCTCCAAGGACGACCCACTCGTGTGGGGCATGACGCCGCTCGGCCGCGCCTCCTGTGCGCAAGGCAAGGGCTGCCATCAGTACTGAGCGAGACAGGGACCTGCTCGCCGAGCAGGCGCTTGGGGTCTCGTCTCCAACCCTCCTCGAGATCTTGCGCGAGAGCGGCCGGGATACGCCTTGAGCGCACGCGCGTTGCACCTGCACGCCCGTCCCCTCGCGATCGCGGCCGAGGGTTGCCTATCGCGACGTCGGGCCGTGCCGCGGTTGGCAAGGACGCCTCGTCCTGATACGGGAGACGCATGAGTCGCATCAGCCACCGCCGCGCCGTCGGCCTGCCGGAGCGTAGCCGGCCGGTCGAGGTCGCGAGCGCCGCGTCAGTCTCGCTCGCAGCGCTCGTTTCGCTCGCGCTGCTCGCGGGCTGTAGGCCTTGCGGCGGCTCGTCCGGTCGCTGCGAGGGCTCAGTCGCCATAAGCTGTCTCGCCGAGCACGACGGCGAGGAGGTGCGCGAGGACTGCGCCCGCGCTATCTCAGAGCAGGCACCCGGCCAAGACCCGGTCGCCAAGGTCTGCAAGACTGCGGGCGAGCAGGCGTTTTGCGTCGATGCCACGCTCACCTCCTGCGACGCCCCGCCGGCCTCGTGCGACGCAGAGGGGCGCGAGGTCGCCTGTCGCGCGACCGACGCCGGCAAGCTCGCGAGCACCACGCCGTGCGCCTTTGATGGCGTCGCCAAGCGATGCCGCAGCGACGGCGGCAAGCGCACCGTGTGCGTCGACGCGCCCATCGAGCCCTGCCTCGGCAAGACCTATCCCATGTGCCGCAGCGACAACCTCGTCGTGTGCGTCAACCTGTCCACGGGCGAGGCGTTCGAGTATTCGGGTGCCTGTGCGGCGGGTTGTATCTACGACACGCTCGCGAGCGAGCGGCGCTGCCGCGCGTTCAGCGAGGTGTGTGACCCGTCGACCTACGTCGCGGGCTGTATTGGCTCTAGTCTGCGCGCCTGCGTCGGCTCGAGCGAAGGCGGCTTCTTCTTGCACGACACGACGTGCGCGCGCGGCTGCACCGCGGCTGCGCTCGGCGTGGCGGGCTACTGCAACTAAGGTTCTTCATGTCACGGAAAGGCGATTCATCATGCAGCTCTTCATCTTCCGCCCCGCTTTGGCGCGGGCTGTCGCGGCAGTCTCGCTCGTGAGCTCGCTCGGCACGGCGCCCGCGCACGCGACCGAGCGCTCGGAGATTGCCGCGCAGTACACCTGGAACCTCGCTGATCTGTATGCGAGCGACAGCGCGTGGCTCGCCGCCAAAGATAGCCTCGCCAAGCGCTTGCCCGAGGTCGCGGCGCTGCGCGGGCATCTCGGTGACTCGTCGGAGTCGCTCAAGAAGGCCATCGTCTTGCTCGCCGACTTTCGTAAAGACTTGAGTCGGTTGTACAGCTACGCGAGCCAAAAGCGCGACGAGGACACGCGCGTCAGCGCCAATGCCGAGAAGGTGCAGGCGATGGAACAGCTCGGCGTCGAGTTCTCGTCGGCCTCCTCGTTCTTCGCGCCCGAGTTGCTCGCCCTCGAGCCGGCCAAGTTGAAGAGCTTGCTCGCCAAGGCCGAGCTCAAACCCTACAAGTTTCTCCTCGATGACGTGCTGCGCCGGCGCGCGCACACGCTCTCGGCCGGCGAGGAGCAGGTGGTCGCCGAGGCGGGAAACATCGCCGACGCCGGTCAGAACGCGTATTCGATGTTCACCAACGCCGACTTCCCCTATGCCGAGGTGACGCTCGGCGACGGCAAGAAGGTTCGCCTCGATGCTTCGGCGTACACGAAGTATCGCGCGAGCAAGAATCGCGACGACCGTTTGAAGGTATTTCACACCTTTTGGGGAGAATATCAGAAGTACACGCGCACCCTCGGCACAACGCTGTACGCGCAGGTCAAGAGTCACATCTTCGACAAGCGCGTGCACCGCTTTGGTTCGAGCTTGGAGGCGGCGCTCTTTTACGACAACATCCCAACTGCCGTCTATCGGCAGCTCATCACCGACGTGCACAAGAACCTGCCAACGCTGCACCGCTACCTCGCGCTACGGCAGCGCATGCTCGGCCAGACTACGCTCGCTTACGAAGATCTCTACGCGCCGCTCGTCAAGGGTAGTGACACGACGTACACGCCCGAGCAGGGCATGGACATGACCCTGCGCGCCGTAGCACCGCTTGGCGCCGACTACGGGGCGGCGCTGCGCAAGGCCTTCGACAGCCGCTGGTCGGATTTTCTGCCCTCGACCGGCAAGCGCTCGGGCGCCTACAGCAACGGCTCGGCCTACGACGTGCACCCCTACCAGCTCTTGAACTTCATGGGGCAGTACGAGGACGTCTCGACGCTGGCGCACGAGTCAGGCCACTCGATGCACAGCTACTTGACCAATAAGACGCAGCCCTACGTCTATAGCGACTACTCGATCTTCGTCGCCGAGGTCGCCTCGACGCTCAATGAGAATCTCCTGCTGCACGATACCTTGTCGCACGCGGCCAACGACGACGTGCGTCTGTCGCTGCTCGGCTCCTATCTCGATAACTTGCGCCAAACCCTCTACCGCCAGACCCTGTTTGCCGAGTTCGAGGTGACCATGCACGACATGGCCGAGCGCGGCGAGACGCTCACGGGCGACAACTTGACGGCGCTCTATTTGAAGCTGGCGCGCGAATACTACGGCCACGACAAGGGCGTGTGCACGGTCGATGATATCTATGGCGTCGAGTGGGCCTATATCCCGCACTTCTATTACAACTTCTACGTCTATAAGTACGCGACGAGCCTCGTCGCCTCGTTGTCGATCGCGTCGGCCATTCGCGAGGAGAGCCTCGCGGCCAAGCCTTCGACCAAGGTGCGCGACGCCTACGTAAAGATGCTGGCCTCGGGGGGCTCGAACTATCCGATGGAGCTCTTGAAGGCCGCGGGCGTCGACATGTCGACCTCGTCGCCGTTCGAGGCGGCGATGATTGAGACGAATCGGGTCATGGACGAGATGGAGGCCATCCTGGCCAAGCAGGCCGCGGGGAGCAAGGGCGGCAAGGCCAAGCCGTAGTCCCCCGCCGCGCAGGGCGTGGCATGCCCCACGGTAAGGTGGCCGGCGCGCGTTGCGGGTGCTACGCTCCACCAATAGGTATACGGGTGCGCTGCCGCACTGGAAGGATTGCCATGGGTCGCGCACGCCGGGTTTCGATGGTGGCTGGGTGGATGGCGCTGGCTCTCGGGGCTTCGCTCGTCACCGGCTGCCGCGCCAAGAGCGCCGGCGTAGGCGTGATCAAGACCGGCGAGCGCTGCGCCACGCAGTCGGCGTGTGTCAGCGGCGACGTGTGCCTCGATAACGTGTGTCGTCAACTGTGCTCTTCCGCGGCGTTGTGCCCAAGCGGGCTCGGCTGCGTCGCGAGCGTCTGCGGCGCTTGCACCAATGACAGCGACTGCGCGAACGCCAACGTCTGTCAGGCGGGTGTCTGCGTACGCACCGTCGACAAGAGCACGGGCGAAGCGTGCGTCAATGACGACGAATGTGCCGCCGGCAGCTGCAGGGCGCCGCTCGGCGCGTGTTGCCTCGCCACCTGCACCCTTGCCGCGCCCTCGGGCCTCGCGGTCGGCCTCGTGGCCCCGAGCGACATCGCGCTTGGTTGGCTCGACAACAGCGACACCGAGACCGGCTATGTCATCGAGCGCTGCACCGGCGCGGCCTGTGTCGACGTCGGGGCTGTGTACACGATCGTGGCGTCGCTGCCGCCCGACAGCACGGCGTTCTCGGACCTCGGGCTCGCGAGCGAGACGTACTACTCCTATCGCGTCTCGCTCGAGTTCGGCACGAAGCTCGTCGCTGGCAGCGTAGCCGGTGTCGCTACGGCCCCACGGGCGCCGACGCAGGTCGAAGTGCTCGAGGCGGAGCGCACTCCGACCGCGCTCATCGTGCGCTGGGTGGATATGTCGGCGAGTGAGACCGGCTATCGGATCACTTACGTGCGCATCTGCCCGAGCTGCGCGACTGAGACGCCGGTCACCGTGCTCGTCGGCGCCAACGAGGTGAGCGCCCAGCTCGACGGCTTGAAATCGGGCAGCGTCTACGACATCCGGGTCGCGACGGTTAAGGGCACGGTCGCGTCGACGGCGGTCGGCGTCGTGGCGCGCACGACTGCCCCAGCGCTCGACTGGGGGCCGGCGGCGCCGAGCCTCGCCGAGGTGGGTCAAAGCTGCGAGCTCAGTGTTCCGGGCGTGCTCACCCTCGCGCCATCGACTTCGCTTTCGAACACGCTCGGCAGCGTGGCCGGGGCGACCGTCATCTCGGCCGTGGACGGCGTCACCGCCAACGTGACCGACCTGACGCCTGGCGCGCGCGCTGTTACCTGGACGGCCACCGATTCGACTTCATCGACCACCACGATTGCGACGACGGTGACGCTCGCCTTGGGCGCGACTTCGTGGCTTTGGCCGCAGCCACCGCGCGTGCTCGCGCCCGAGCTCGTGCTCGGTTACGACACCATGTCGGGCCGTCAGCCCGTGATCGCGACGCCTTGCTCGATCGCCGTCGCTGGCCGACGAGCCTCGCTGTCGGCTGGCGAGCGGCACACCTGCGTGCTCACCACCACCGGCGGCGTTAAGTGCTGGGGCGAGAACGCCTGGGGCCAACTCGGCCTCGGCAATTCGACCCGGCAAACGACGCCCGTCGTAGCGCCTGCCTGGGGCACGAGCGTCTTGGCTATGGCGGGCGGGGAGCATGCCTGCGCGCTGCTCACGACCGGGGCCGTCACCTGCGCTGGCCCGGGGGTCGGGGGGGTGACGCCGCTCGCGGTCACGTCCCTTGGCACGAGCGTCGTGGCGTTGACGACTGGGACCGCGCATACCTGTGTGTTGACCAACGGCGGAGCGGTCAAGTGTTGGGGCTCCAACATGTGGGGCGAGCTCGGCCTTGGGGACTCGGTTGGCCGGGCGACGCCCGTTGACGTGACGGCGCTCGGCACGAGCATCGTCTCCGTGTCAGCCGGGGGGGGCGAGCATACCTGTGCCTTAACGGCCGCCGGGTCCGTCAAATGTTGGGGGCGCAACTATTACGGTCAGCTCGGCCTCGGCGATACGACCGACAAGTTCTTGCCTCTCGACGTGACAACGCTCGGCACGAGCGTCATCGGCGTGACCGCCGGATCTACGCATACGTGCGCGATGATCGCCGGCGGCGGCGTCAAGTGCTGGGGCTACAATGGCCTCTATGGCACGCTCGGCATCGGTGACTCCGTGACCACCGTGATCCCTACTCCCGTGGACGTGTCCGCGTTGGGTACGAGCGTCGTCGCCCTCGCTGCCGGGGGCTCTACCTGCGCGCTGCTGCAAAGTGGGGCCATCAAGTGCTGGGGGGCCAATTGGAATGGCCAGCTCGGCCTAGGCGACTGGGCTGCCAGGCAGACGCCGGTCGAAGTCACCTCCTTGGGGACGAGCGTTGTGGCCGTCGGGGTTGGGGCGATGCACGCCTGCGCTCTGAGCGGCGCTGGGCTCGTCAAGTGCTGGGGCTACGGTGGCTACTCCGCGCTTGGGCTCGGCGACACCGTTAATAGGAGCGCGCCCGTCGATACGGCGGTGGCGGACGGGGCGGTCCTGACACAAGGCGCGATCGTCATCGCTCCTTGAAGCGCGCTCGGTGAAGGACGCCGCGTTGCATGCCGCTCCTCCCACCGTCTCGCATTACGGTGGTCAAGGGGCACTCGTCGCGCGCCTCTAAATCCGCAGCCCGGCGAAAAGCCCCGGGAACACGCGCCACACCTGACCGTTCTGTCGCACCACCATCTCCCCGGGCCGGCCGACGAAGATCTGCTGCATGGCGAGGTCGCTCGAGTAGGCGCTGTGCATCGCCACGCCCCCGAACAGCGAAAGGTGCGCGAAGAGTCGGCCACCGACGAGCAGGCGCCAGGTCGCGATCGAGCTCTCTGTAAAGCCGTGCTCGAGCCGCAGCGTGCCGTCGGTCGTGTTGCGTACTTCCTCGAGCGCGCCGCCTGAGACGTCGGTCGCTGCAAAGACATGCTCGCCGAGGGGCACACTCGCGCCGAGGCCGAACATGGCGAGCGCGCGGCCGACGCGGGGGTCCGAGGTCGGGTTGCCGCCGAGCGTGAGCAGCGAATAGAAGTATCGGCCGCCGAACTTGAAGCTCAGGTTTGCCGCTGACAGGTCGCTGCCCCACAGGTCGAGAGCGTATTCGCCGTTTTGGGGGAAATTGAACAAGCCAATCGGCGTGCCGCTCTCATACTCGCCGCCGATGTTGATGATGCCGACCTGCGTGCCCTGCACGATGCCGCTCGCGATGTTGATGACTCCGACCTGCGCCCCATAGACGTCGCCCGAGACATTGATCGTGGCGAGCTGCACGCCGTAGATGCCGCGCGCATAGTTGACGCCGCCAGCGCCTTGGAACCCACGCACCGCGCCCATCGATACATTCGCGCCCCCTGCGAGCTGTGTGCCGTTGCTCGTGCCCCCGCCGAGATAGTTGACGCCGCCCGAGAGCTGTACGCCATCGAGCGTGCCGAGCACGAGGCTCGCGCCGCCCGCGCTCTGAAACGCGCGGGTCGCATCGCCGCCGATGAGCGCCATGCCCCCGGCCACCTGTACGCCGCGCAAGTTGCCGCCGACGAGCGAGAAGCCGCTCGCGAGGCTTACGCCCTTGAGGTCGGCGCGCGCATAGTTGAAGACGTAGCCTATCTGCACGCCGTTGACCGGCCCGAGATCGACGTTGCCGAGCAGCCCGATCTGTACGCCGTCGAGATCCTCGCGCACGACGTTGAGCAGCATGCCGAGCTCGAGCCCGTGCACGCGGTCGGCGTCACCGACGAACACGTTGAGCGACAGGCGCTTGCTCGTCTTGACGCCGCGTGGCGTGTTGTCGAGGCCGGGCACGACCGTCCAGGCGAAGGGCATCTCGAGATAGCGAGGGTCATCACCCGCGCCCCCGGCGCGTTGGCTCGGCACCTCGAACGCCACGGTTGACGAGCCACGCGCGGCGGTGACGTCGAGGGGCTCGGCCACGAGCTCGACATCGCTGAGCGTCGCCGGTTCACCCGTGCGCACGTTCAAGGCCGCGCGAAAGAAGCGCCCAGCGCGCGCCACGGTGACGTCGTACGCGCCCGGCTCGAGGCCGAGCTCGACCGTGCGCCCGGCATTCTTCTGCAGCTCGGCGACGAGGCGTCCGCCGCTGTCGCGCACGAACAGTCGACCCTCGAGCGAAGGGTCGAGCGTCAGGCCAGCCGTTGTGCCGCGCAGGTCGGTGAGCACGAGATCGCCGCTGCCGGCGAGCTCGATGTCGTACGCGGCGTGCTGCGGGCCGCTCTGGGTACTCTCGGTGCGCGCCAGGGTCTCGTTGAAGGCAAACTGATAGGCCTCGGTGAGCGTCACTCGGCCATCGCCCGACGCGTCGGCCGCGCCGCGCAAGCCCGAGACGAGGTAGTGCGTGAAGAACGACCCGCCGACGCGGTCAGACTCCTGCGCGGCCTCGTTCTCCGAGCTCGAGGTCAAGAAGGCATGTCCGCGTACATCGGCCGAGACATCGACCAAGAAGGGCGCCAAGTGCCGGCCTCCTTTGTGTCGCGTCATAGCGCCCGAGGCGCACGAGTCAAGGATGGCGACGCGCACGTCGGCCGGCAGCGCCTCGAGGTAGCGCCGCAGATCGGTGTAGGTGTAGTGGCGCTCGCCAAAGAGCAACCCGTCTTCGTCGGAGTGGCCTGAGTAGTAGAGGACCACCTCGAGTCGTCGATCGGGCGCGCGGGCTGCGCTCACCATCACGCGCAGGTCTTGCAGCGCTTTGGCAAAGGCCTCGGCGTCGACATCGAGCAGCAGCAGCCGGTCGCCCGGCGCCACGCCGCCGAGGTCTTCGAGCACGCGCGCGAAAGCCCGCGCGTCGCTCGTCGCGAAGCGCAAGTCCAAACGTCCCTCGCCTCCGTGGTTGACGCCGGCGACCAAGGCAAAGCGACGAATCGTGGCGTCGGCACCGGCGGCCGGAATCGTGGCGAGCAGAGCGAGCGCGCCAAGCAGGGCACCGAGAGCTCTCGGTGTCCTGCGCGCGAGCGCGTACGACCAGCGAGCGCGGGTGCGGCTCATGGCCCACGCTCGAGCTTGTGCACTGCGAACACCGTTTGCGTAAAGCCTTGCGGCAGGGGCAGGCGCGCGCTGTCCTGGCTCGCATCGCCGTCGCGCGCTAGCGCCCGCGCCGCATCGAGCGCCACGCGGGCGTCAAAGGCCTGGTCGCTTGCGACCAAGAAGAAGGTCTCGAAGCGTGGCGCGTCGTCGAGCTCGTAGGCGTGGGAGAGCGGGATGAGGGTAGGCGTCGCGAGCGCCACGGCCGCGACACCGCTTTCGGGAAGGTGCTGCGTCACGTGGCCGCGGCCGTCGATCGAAACGATGACACCAAAGCCTTGATCAGCGCGGTAGGCGAGCTGGAGCCGATCGCCGGCCTGCGCGCTCGCCTGCGACCGCTCGAGCCGCTCCTCGCGCTCGCCGCTCTTGCGCACGATGACGAGCTGCGTCGGGCCTTTGCTGCGCGTCACTTCGCCGGTGCCGTGCAAGTCCCATATCTCGGGCGCGACGCTCGCGCGTTCGTGGTCGACTACCGCAAGCATGGCAACGGCGGCCGCGGCGAACGCCGGCAACCCGAGCATCATCGCCGTGCGCCCGGTGTGGCGTCTACCTGGCTCGCTCTTGCGCGCTTCGGCGACGCGAACCCGCGCGTCGATTTGTCTCGCCATCTCGGAAGCCGGATAGCGCGCGAGAATCGCTGCGTCGTCGGCGCGCAGCGCGGCGAGGCGTGCCTTGGCGTCAGGGTCGGTGGCGAGGCGCGCCTCCAAGGCCGCCTGCTCGGCCGCAGGCAGCTCGCCGAGGAGCAGGCGCTCGAGCAGCAGGTCAGAAAGGCGTGGGGTTGTCATGATCTTGCGACTCCCTCGAGCTCGGCCACGCGGGCGCGCAGAGTGCGCAGGCGCTTGCGTACGCCCGATACCGACATCTTCACCTCGTGGGCCACCTCTTCGAGTGTCATGCCGTCGACGAGGTGCAAGACGGCGATGAGGCGCGTCGACTCGGGCTCACGACCGAAGATGCGCCCAAGCAACCCTCGGTGCGCCGCCTCGGCCGCGAGATCGCCGGCCGCCGCGATCCGTGTGAGCACGTCGTTCGCAGGAGCCGTTGGGTGACGTCGCGCGCTGCGCAAGCGGTTGAGACACACGTTCGTGGCCATGCGAAAGAGCAGGGACGAAGGCGCCTCGTCGGTCAGGCGGTCGCTGTAGCGCAAGAGCTGCACGAACACGTCCTGCATGGCGTCGACGGCGTCGTCTTCGTTGCGCAACAAAAAGCGGCAACGGCGCAGCACCATAGGCCCATACCTCCGATAGGTTGCTTCACTGTCGATGGCCAAGGCGAAACACTCCCTAGCTTCAAGAAGTACAACACCGGGCAGGGCCGCGCCTGTCACCGCCCTCACCCTGCCTGCACCGCCACCTAGCACGCAAGCCCGCACGGTGGCATAAGACAACGCAGTCGTCACAGCGTCAGGGGTCCGGCGTGCAATCCCAAAATCTCGCGATCATGTTCACGGACATCAAGGGGTACACGGAGCGCACTGCGACGCAGAGCCGCGACAAGACCTCGATCCTGCTTGCCAAGCACTACCACCTGGTCGTGCCCATCGTGGCGGCCTTCGGTGGGCGAGTCATCAAGGGCATCGGCGACGCCTTTCTCGTGGCTTTTCCCTCGTCGACCGGCGCCGTGCTCGCCGGGATGACCATCCAGGACCGCCTCTACAAGCACAACGCCCACCTGCCCGAGAATGAGCAGATTCATCTGCGCGTCGCCATCAACACGGGCGAGGTGCTCAATATCAAGGGCGACGTTTACGGCGAGACCGTCAACGTCGCGGCCCGCGTCGAAGGCATCACCCCGGCCAACGAGGTGTATCTCACCGAGGCCGTGTATCTGACGATGAACAAGAGCGAAGTGAACGCCGTCAAGGTCGGTCAGTTCGAGCTCAAGGGCGTGCCCTACCCGGTTAACGTCTTTCGCGTACCCTCGGGCTTCGATGCGCCGACGCCGGACGCTACGGTCGTCGGCGAGGGCGGCACGGCCGCCGCTGTGGGACCGGCCGCGCACGACGGCGCGAGTGGCAGTGGTATCCTGCTCCTGCCGTTCGGCGGCACCCACCTGTCGCGCATCGAACAGCAGTTCTTTACGCCCCGGCGCAAGGCCCAGATCCTCGGTCTGTGCGTGACGCTCGTGCTCGGCTTGGCCGCCGTGCTCATCGCCCCGGGCGTTTATCGCAACGCGCGCTGGAACGAAGTCGAGGCCCTCGTTAGCCGCGGCCAAATCGACGCGGCCCTGAGCACCATGGCGAGTCTCAGCAGCAGTAACGAAGCCGAGAGCGCGCGGCGCTACCAGCTCTCGACCCAGGTCGTTGACCGCCTGCTCGAGCGCGGTGCGCCCGAGCAAGCCGTCGAGGTGCTCGTCAAGATGGCGCCCGCTAACGCCGAGGAGCGCGCCGCCTACACGAAGCAGCTCTTCTTGACCCTCGACAGCCTGGTCGAGAAGTCCGACTTCGAGAGCGCCATGCGCCTGATGAACCGCGTTCTGCCCGCCAACGCCTCCGACAGCGGCCGGCTGTTCGACATGCGTGCGCGCCTCGCCCGCGGCTTGCTGGCGCGTGGCCGACTCGACGAGCTCGCGCCGCAAGTCGAGCAGCTTCTCGCTACGAACCCGAAGAGCCCGACCGGTTACGTCATCAAGGGGCACATGCACGCTGCGCTCTCGGCGCGCGCGAGCCCCTACACCAACTTGAGCGCGGCGCTCGGTGCTTACGAGAAGGCGCTGACCATCGAGCTGTCGGCGGCCGAAGACGAGCTGCTCGTCAAGAACGTCGTCGCCATCTACAACAATACCGTCGACGACCCAAAGAAGCGCGTCGCGCTCATCGAGAAGGCCGACACGCTCATCTCCGGATTCGTCGGCGTGCGCGCCGCGCAACCTCTGTCCGACGAGCTGAGTCGCAGCGCGAGCGGCTCGTCGGGGCGCTCGTGGATCGTCGATCGGCTACGTCGCCTCGGCGCCGACAAGAACATCGACCAAGAGTCTCTGCTGCTGCAAGATCTGCTCGCCAAGCCGTGCGAAGGCCGCAACGTCGAGGCGTCCAAGAAGCTACTCGGGCGTCTGCGCGACGAGGGGGGGCCGCGCGCGGTCGGCGCCTTGCTGCGCTACAGTAGACAGTATACTGAATGTAGCTCGATGGTCGGTGACGCCGTCGAGCGCATCATCGGCGAGCGCGTGGCGCTCGTGCCGGCCGGCGTGCAGCAGCTCGATGAACGCATGGCGTTGCTGCGTGCTTCGAATTGCAAGGGGCGCGCCGAGACCGATCAGGCCTTGAAGACCGTCGGGGTCATCGGCGGGGCGGGTGAGTCGCGCGCCGTCGGCGAGTTGCTGCGCTTCGCCGCCAAGAATCCCTCGTGCAGTGACTCTGTCTTGCGCGTCGCGCGTGGCCTGAGCGGCGCGGACTCGCTCATGCTCTCCTGTCCGCCGCCCCCGCCTCCCCCGGCGTGCCCTACGTGCCCGGCCTGCGCGACCTGTCCTCCTGCGTCCGTGGTCAAGCCTGACGCGGTCGCCAAGCCGGCGCCGGCCAAGAGCGAGCCGAAGGGCAAGCGCGGTAAGCGCTGAGGCGCGCCTAGGGCGGCGGCAGGTGACAGCTACCGGCGCGCAAGAGCTCGGTGATGCGATCGGGCGCCGCCGGCCGGGCCGAGAGGTAGCCTTGGATGAAGTCGCAGCCGACCGCGCGCAGGGCGTTGAGCTGCGCCGCCGTCTCGACGCCCTCGGCGATGATGCGCAGCCCGAGGCCGCGGCCGACCGCCATGATCGCTGCGACGAGCGCGGCGCCTTGCTTGTCCTTGTTGATCTCGATGACGAACGAGCGGTCGATCTTGAGCGTGTCGAGCTGAATCTTGCGCAGGTACGAGAACGACGAGTAGCCGGTGCCAAAGTCGTCAATGCTCAGATGCAGGCCGAGTTGGCGCAGGTCGAGGAGCGTGTTCTCGACGAGGTCGGGGTTATGCAGCGCGACGCTCTCGGTGAGCTCGAGCTCGATTTGGCGCGGGTCAGCGCCCTCCTGCATGAGGATGTTGGCGATGTGCTGCGCGAGCTTCTGCTGCTCGAAGTGCCGGGCCGAGAGGTTCACCGAGACGATGGTCTTCGGTAGGCCGAGCGCCGCCCACTTCTTGAGCTGTCGGCAGGTGGCGCGCAGCACCCAGTCGTCGATGCGGGTGACGAGGTGGCTCTCCTCGGCGATGGGGATGAAGTGTCCGGGTGTGATGGGCGGGGTCGATGGGTAGGGCCAGCGTACGAGCGCCTCGAGCCCGACGATAGCGCCGGTGTTGATGTCGACTTGCGGCTGATAGTGCACGAGCAGCTCGTCGTGCTCGAGCGCCCGCCGCAGGTTCTGCTCGATGCCGACGCGCCCCAAGGCCTTGACGCGCAATTCCTGCGAGAAGAAGTGGTAGCTCGCGCGGCCGTGCTTCTTGACGTGGTACATGGCGGCGTCGGCGGCGCGCAGCAACGTGTCGGTGTCGTCGCCGTCGAAGGGGTGCAGAGCGATGCCGACGCTCGCCGAGACGACGACCTCGCGCCCCTCGCAGACGAAGGCCGGCGCCACGGTGTCGATGAGCTTGCCGGCTACGAACGCCGCCGCCTCGCCGTTGGCGACCTCGGGCAGCAGCACGGCGAACTCGTCGCCCGAGAGGCGCGCCACCGTGTCGCTCGTGCGCACGCAGGTCAGCATCCGCCGGGCGATCTCGGCGAGCAACAGGTCGCCTGTGCGATGGCCAAAGGTGTTGTTGACGCCGCGAAAGCCGTCGAGGTCGAGCATGAGCAACGCGAGCGGTCGCGAGGTGCGCCGTGCCTGATGCAGTGCCTGCTGCACGCGGTCGCGAAAGAGGACGCGGTTCGGCAGCTCGGTGAGAGGGTCGTAGTGCGCGAGCTTTTCGAACTCAGCCTCGCTGTGCTCGGTGTGCTCGGTGTGCGAGACCTCGGTGGCGACGCCGACGTAGTGTGTAGCCTTGCCTTCGGCATCGCGCACCGCGTTGATGCTCAAGTGCTTGCGAAAGAGCATCCCCTCTTTGCTGCGGTCCCACACTTCGCCGTGCCAATGGCCGTTGTCGGAAAGCACGCGCCACATGGACACGTAGAAGTCGGGCATGTGGCGATCTGACTTCATGAGCCGCGGGTTCTGGCCAAGCAATTCGGCGCGTGAATAGCCACACATGCGCTCGTAGGCCGGATTGATGTCGACGATCGTGCCGCGCAGGTCCGTTACGACGATGGCGTCCGTGGTGGTCGCAAAGACGCTGGCGAAGATGGCGCCGCCGAGTCCTCGTTGCAGCTCCGCTGTGGCGCCGCGAGGGTCGTCTGCTGGCGGCTTGGAATCGTTGACGATCTCAGCCGAATATGCGCCTCGCTGCGGCATTGCGTCTCTGCTAGCTTACCTCGCCCCACCACCGGACGCCACAAAGGGTCGCCTTGTTCAGTCTAATTTGGCTCACGGCCAGCCCCGCTCGGATTTTGGCGCTACCTGATAGACGCTGTCGAGCACCGTTCCATCCACCCATTTGACTGCCGCGACGATCTTCTCGGCGAGTCTTGGCTTCTTTGCGGCGCCGCCACACAAACGCTCGATGTCGGCCTTGAGCTCGGGCAGGGTGACGAAGGGCAGTGCGCTGCCTTTCGTTGCGGCGATGAGATCCTCGCGGCGCGGGTTGATGGCGATGCCGCGCTCAGTGACGACGACATCGATGAGCTCGCCTGGTCCACAGAGGGTCGTGACGCGGTCGACGATGACCGGGATGCGATCGCGAAACGACGGCACGGGCAGGATCGTACAGCCGGCGAAGAGGCAGTTCTGCCAGCCCCCGATGCCGTGTAGCAGCCGCCCGTCTGAGTGGGTGACGACGTTCGCGTTATACTCAGTATCTATTTCGGTGGCGCCGAGCACCGTCACGTCGACGAGCGAGGCGAAGTTGCCCTTGCCATGGTAGCTATAACTCGTAAATGGGCTCGTATCGATGTGGCGCGGATCCTCGCGCATCGAGCGTACGCCGTCCAAGTCGAACGTTTGTCCGTCGAGGATGTAATCGGTGAGGCCCTCGTTGAGCATGTTGACGAGGTACTTGTTGCTGCCGCCGCGCACGAAGCGTGCTTTGACCTTCGCAGCGCGCATCCGCTCGGCGAGGTAGATCGAAAAGGCGAGCGATGTGCCGCCCGCTCCGGCTTGAAACGAAAAGCCCGGCCGCATGATACCCGCGGCCTTGACGAACTCAGCCGCGAGCTCGGCGATGCGCAGTCGGTCGGGGCTCTTGGTGATCTCGGTCGTTCCGGAGACGATCTTGCTCGGGTCGCCCACCTTGTCCTGCACCACCACGTAGTCGACGAGTTGGCCGTTGATCATCCACGGGTAGCAGGGGAAGGGTACGACGTGGTCGGTGACGACGATGACCTTGTCGGCGTATTGGGCGTCGGCGAGCGCGAAGCCGAGCGGGCCGCAGGCCGAGGGACCAAAGACGCCGTTGGCGTTGCCGAAGAGGTCGGCTGCCGGAGCGGCGATGACTGCGATGTCGATGTGCACTTCCCCGTCTTGCACTGCCTGATAGCGTCCGCCGTGCGAGCGCAGGACGCCCAGGCCTTTCATCTTGCCGTGTGAGCAGTAGTCGCCGAGCGCGCCGTTCATGCTCCCTTCGATGTGGTGCAGCACGCCGCTCTCGAGGTGCTTGACCATGGGCTCGTGACAGGGAAACGACGCCGAGGGGAACCACATCAGATCGCGCACGCCCATTGCCGCCGCGGCGTCGAAGACGGCGTTGGCGACGAGATCGCCGTTGCGAAAGTGGTGGTGCGTCGAGAGGGTCATGCCGTGCGCTAGGCCGCATAGCTCGAGGGCGGTGCGCAGATCCTTGACGCGCTTGTCGCCGTCGTCGGGAAAGTCGGCGCACGAGCGCAAGAGCCGGCCGGCTGTGCGGCCGTGCGGCTTGTGGACGCCGACGCCGCGAAAGGGCTCGGCGGCCTTGCCGTTGATCTCGGTCGGTACCGCCCGGCCAGCGGCGTTGGTCTCGAGGGGGGGATTGACGCTCATCGCGAAGCTCCTCGTTCGGGTGCGCGGCTATTCACCGCCACCGCCGCCGTCCTTTTTGACGGGCCTTTGGGGCGGCACGAACGTCTCACGCCAGGTGGGCGCAAGGCGCCCGGTGAGCAGGGCCAAGCGCACGGCGCTCAGCGCGCGCTTGACGACGGGCGGATCGATCATCTTGCTGCCGAGTGAGACGACGGCCAAGCCCTTCTTCTCGGCGTCCTCAAAGGCGCGCACGATGGTGCAGGCGCGCGTCACGCTCGCGGCATCGGGCGCGAAGGCGTCGTGCACGACCGGAATCTGGCGCGGGTGAATGCAGCCCTTGCCCTCGAAGCCGAGCCCCTTCGCTTCGAGCGCGCTTTGGCGCAGGCCCGCCATGTCGTCCACGTCCGAGAACACGGTGTCGATGGGTTGCACGCCCGCGGCGCGCGCCGCATTGACGATGATGCTGCGCGCCCAAAAGCTCTCTTTGCCTTCGGGTGAGCGCTCGGCGCCGAGGTCGGCTGTGTAGTCCTCGAGGCCGATGGTGAGCGCGACCACGCTCGGCGCGGCGCTCGCGATCTCGAAAGAGGCAAAGCAGCCGCGCGCGCTCTCGATGATCGGCATGAGATACACGGGCGCATCAGGGGCAAGTTCGGCGCAGCGCTCGGCGACGGCGCGCACCTGGGCGGCGCTCTCGCACTTCGGGATGAGTACGAGGTGCACGCCGTAGGGCACGATCCAGTCGAGATCGGCTAGCCCCTCGGGGAGCTGATTGATGCGCACCATGCGTTCGACGTTGCCGAAGTCGAGGGCGATGAGCGCGTTGCGCACGAGCGCGCGCGCCGCGTCCTTCTCGCCCGGCGCAACGCTGTCTTCGAGGTCGAGGATGACGCCGTCGGGGCCGTGCAAGGCGGCGTTGACCATGAACTTCGGCTCGTTGCCCGGCAGGTAGAGCCGCGAGCGGCGCAAGCGCTCGCGTGCGCTCTTGACAGGAGGCGCGGCTGCGGCGAGTGGCAGCAGCGGGTGGGCCACGCGGACCCCGGCGCGTCGCACCGCGGTCTCGAGTCGAGCGAGAAGGCTGAAGGGCAGCGCACCTGCGTCGTGCAGGTGCACTTCGGCGTCCTTGACGCCGAGCGCAGCGAGTCCGGCCCGGACGTCGGCCACCAGGCTCTCGCCATACATTGAATCGACTTTGCTCTTCGCCGTGAGGCGGATGCCGCTGCCGCCCGCCACAACCTCCACCGCGCAGTCCGAGCGAACGGATGGGCCTCTAGGTCCTGCCTCGGCCATGACGTCTACTCCTCGTCCGTACGGAGTCGGAACCTAGTTTGGATCGGGCTCTGCATCAAAGGGCCATCGGCTCGGCGGTTCGTCCGCTTAGCCGACCTTCAGAAGCTCGACCTCGAAGACGAGCGTCGATTTCGGCGGAATCGCCCCGGGAAAGCCGCGATCGCCGTACGCAAGCTCGGGCGGGATGGTGAGCTGGCGCTTGCCGCCGACGCGCATACCGGCCACGCCCTGGTCCCAGCCCTTGATGACTTGGCCGCCACCGAGCTTGAAGCTGAAGGGCTCGCCGCCGACGCTCGAATCGAACTGCTTGCCGCTCTCGAGCTTGCCCGTGTAGTGCACGTGCACCTTGTTGCCCGCCACGGCCTCGGCACCGGTGCCCACGACGAGATCGATCTTCTGCAGCTCAGCCATCGGTTGCTTCCTTCCCTGGTGCATCGACGTGACGCGCGCCTACCCTAGTCTACCGAGCTTGGCTCGGGCAACGGCGTTTGCACACCGGTCGTCAGGAGCGCCACGACCGTGCGTAGGTACTTCGCGTCGGCGGCGGCACCCTTCTGCTTGCTGCCTGAAAAATACGCCTCGCGCACGCTGAACCACTGGCGCAGTAGGCCGAGGAAACAGGCGACCAACATCTGCGGGTCGAGGTCGCGACGGATCTCGCCTTGCTCTTGCAGGGCGCGCAGACGCTCGGCACCGCCGGCGATGAGGTGGTTGGCCGCGGCGCGTGTCTTGCGCTGATGGCGGCGGCCCGTTGAGGCGCTGCTTTCCACTTGGTTCCAATACATCATGCGCAAGAACGTCGGGTTGTTCTGCAGGAAGCCGAAGTACGCGGCGCAGCTCTTGCTCACAAACTGGCGCGCCGGGGCGGGCGCCGAGAAGGTTGCGAGCTGCGCGTCGAAGTAGCGCTGGAACGTGCTGTAGTGCACGAGCTCCCACAGCTCTTGCTTCGAGCCGAAGTGGTGCAGGACCAGGCTCTTCGGCACGCGGGCGCGCTTGGCAATGACCGCGAGCGACCCACCCTTGTAGCCCGCGGCCGCGAAGACGAGCGCGGCCGCTACGCGAATGCGTTTCCTCGTCTTCTCGGTTTCCTGTTCGGTTCTGCGGGCCACGGCGTTGACTCCGGATCGTCCACGCGCGGACGGGGCGGCCAATATAGGGTCCGATCGGTCACTAAACAAGACGCCAAAATGTCGCGCAATTATAGTGCGTTGCGTTAATGTGATCGCAGCTCACGCAACAAATGTACCGATCGGTCGATAAATAACAGTATGTGCGCAAGCTTGCGCCGAGACCGCAGCCAGGGACCGGGCGAGCTCGGGCCAAGAAGCCCAGGCACTTTGGGGCGCTGCCCCGAATAGGATGTTGTGAGATAGGATAGCGCGAACCCACCCGGCAGCTAGGCCCTCCCTGCTGCACGGGTGGGCCTAGCGTGGCGCGCGGCCTTTGACGCCTATGCGTTGCAGCTTCGCGCGCGCGTATTCGAGCAAGCCGCCTGCGTCGCGAATCGCCAAGATCTCGGGCGGCAAGGCCGGGAACGTGAACGCCCGGCCGGCTACGCTGAGCGTCCCGGCGCCAGGGTCGAGCGTCACGCTGTCGCCATCGCGAAAGGCCTCGACCGCGGCCGCACACTCGACGAGCAGCAGCCCCTGATTGATGGCGGCGCGATAGAAGATGCGTGCGAAGCTCTTGGCGATGACCGCTTGCAGGCCGACAGCGGCGAGGCCGAGCGCCGGCTGCTCGCGTGAGCTGCCGCAGCCAAAGTTGCTGCCCGCGAGGATGACGTCGCCACGCGCGACCTGCGTCGCGAAGCTCTTGTCGAGGTCTTCGAGCAGATGCGGCAAGATCTCCTCGGCCGTAGCGCACGAGTACGTGTACTTGCCCGGAAAGAGCATGTCGGTGTTGATGTCGTCGCCGTAGCGCCAGATCTTCATGACGCGAGCTCCTTGCGCGGATCGCGGATCTGCCCGGCGAGCGCCGAGGCGGCCACGGTGGCTGGACTCGCGAGGTAGATCTCCGACTCGTTGCAGCCCATGCGGCCTTTGAAGTTGCGGTTCGAGGTCGAGAGGCACTTCTCGCCCGGGGCGAGCGCGCCCAAGTGCGCGCCGAGGCACGGGCCGCAGCCGGGTGGCAGCAAGACGCCACCCGCCGCGACGAGCGCCGGCAGGGTGCCATCGGCCATGCCGCGCAGCATAATCTCCTGCGACGCGGGAAGCAGCAGCAGCCGCGTGCTCGCCGCGACGCGCTTACCCGCGAGGATGCTCGCTGCGAGCGCGAAGTCGCTGTTGCGGCCGTTGGTGCAGGTGCCGAGCAAGAGCTGGTCGATGACGGTGCCCTCGACTTCGCTCACCGGCACGACGTTGTCGACTTGATGGGGCTTCGCCACAACGGGGCCGAGGCGGGTGAGGTCAACCTCGACTTCGCGGCTGTAGTGAGCATCGTCATCGGCCCACAGCGGCGTATACGCTGAACGCGCGACACCGCGGTCTTGCAGGTACGCGAAGGTGCGCGCATCGGGTGCGAAGGCGGCGATCTTGGCGCCCATCTCGATGCCCATGTTGGCGATGGTCAGGCGGTCATCGATCGACAGCGCCCCGACGTCGCCGTGAAACTCGACCGCCGCATAGGTGGCGCCGTCGGCCCCGACCTCGCCGATGACGTGCAGCACCACGTCCTTGGCCGTAACCATGCGCGGCAGCGTGCCCCGCAAGGTCACGCGAATCGACTCCGGCACCTTGAGCCAGGTCTCGCCGGTGAGCAGCAACGACGCGGCCTCGGTGCGATCGATGCCGGTCGCGAAGGCCCCGAGCGCCCCGTACATGCAGGTGTGCGAGTCGCTGCCGAGCACGAGCGCGCCCGGCAAGGCGAGGCCCTTCTCGACCATGAGCTGATGGCAGACGCCGGCGCCTACGTCGAAGAAGTTCTTGATGCCAAAGGCGCGCACGTAGGCGCGCGTCTTCTTGTGCGAGGCCGCGTCCTTCTCGGTCGCGGCGGGCGTCACGTGATCGAGGGCCACGACGTGCATATCGGGCGCGCGTACGCCGTACTTCTCGAGGTCGTCCTTGATCTTGCCGACGATGGCCGAGGTGTTGTCGTGCGACAGCAAGCGATCGGGGCGCACGGTGACGATCTGCCCCGGCACTACGTGCTCCTGCCCGCTCTTTTGGGCGAGCAGCTTTTCCGCAAACGTGTGTCCCATGCTCTTCTCTCGGCGGCGCCCGTCGGGCGCCTGTTTATAAGAGTCCGCCGCGCGCGTAGATCTGCCGCTGCACGTCCGAGAACGGGCGCCCGGCCACCTGCTTGCCGCCCGGCAACATAACGCCACCACTCGCGAGGTCGACCTCGATTTCGTCGCCGTCCTCGAGGCCCACGTGCACGAGGTCGGCGACTATGACGGGCATGCCGGTGTTGATGGCGTTGCGCTCGTAAATGGCGCCAAAGGATTCGGCGACGAGCAGCGTGACGCCGAGCGCACGAAAACAGTCGACCGCCTGCTGGCGCGAGCTGCCGCAGCCGAAGTTCTTGCCGGTCACGACGATGTCGCCCGGCCGGGCGCGCTTGGCAAAGTCTTCGTAGCCGCCGAGGTTGCCGAACGTGTGCGGGCCCATCTCTTCGAGCTTCGTCACCGCGAGGTGACGGTTATGAAAGATCATGTCGGTGTCGATGTTGTCGGTGGCGATCACCCAGACGCGGCCGCGTACGCGCAGGGGCTTGGCGGGGCTCGCAGCGCCTCGGTCGGACTCGCCTCGCCCTGCGGTGGCGCTCGCTTTGCCGCCGCTAGGGCTCGTGCTGCTGCCGGCCGCCTTGCTCGCGGCCTTGTTCGAGCCTTCGGCGCGGCGAGCCGGGATGCGTCCGGCCACGAGGTCGGCCGCCGTCACGATGACGCCCGCGACGGCAGAGGCGGCCGCCGTCGCGGGGCTCGCGAGGAATACCTTACCCTGACCCTGCTTGCCCGCGAAGTTGCGGTTGCCGGTGCTCACCGTGACCTCGCCGGGGCCATTTTGGCCGATCTGCCCCGCGGCGCAGCCGGCGCAACCCGCGTTGCCGATGAGCGCGCCGGCGTCCTTGAATATATTGAGTAGACCTTCTTGCAGGCAGCGACGCCACACGCCGTCGGTCGCGGGCACCACCTTGAGGACGACGCCCGGCGCCACCTTGCGCCCGCTCAACACCGCCGCCGCGGCGGCAAGGTCGGCGAAGCGGCCGTTGGTGCACGAGCCGATGACGACCGAGTCGACGCCTGTGCCGGCGACGCTCGCCGCATCGACCACGTCCTCGGGGTGTCCGGGGCGCGCCACCTGCGGCTCGAGCCCTTCGACCGCAACCGAAAAGGTCTTCGCGTACGCGGCGTCGGCGTCGGCATAGAGCGGCGTCGAGCGTGCCCCTGCCTTCTCGCAGTAAGCGATGATCGCGGGCGAAGGGGCGATGAGGCCGATGATGGCGCCCATCTCGGTCGCCATCGAGGCGAGCGTCAGTCGACCATCCAAGTCGAGGGCCTCGACCGCCTCACCACTGAGCTCAGCCGCGTAGCCGAGCAGGCCGTTGGCGCCGAACGCCTTGAGCGCCGCGAGGGTCAGATCCTTGGCCGTCGCGCGGGGCGAAGGCGTGCCTTTGAACTCGACGCGCACGCTCTTTGGCACCTCGAACCACACGCGGCCATGCGCGAACGCCGCGGCGATGTCGACGTCGCCCATGCCTTGGCCAAAGGCGCCGATGGCGCCCAAGATGTTGGCGTGTGAGTCGGTCGAGACGAGCGTGCCGCCTGGGCCGATGAGACCCTGGTCGATGGCGACATGCGTGCCGATGCCCTGATCGATGTCGAAGACGCGGATGCCGTGCTCGCGCGCGAAGACGCGGCAGGCTTGCTGGTTGGCCGCGTACTTTTGATCAGAGCCGGTCGGGTTGCAGTCGAAGGTGAAGAAAGTGCGCGCCGGGTCGGCTACGCCGAGTTTGTGTTCGCGCAGGTTCTGCACGACGTTCGCGCCGCCAAAGTCGCGCGCCGCGCGTACGTCGATGCCTACGTCCACGATGTCGCCGGGCGCGACCGCGCGTGCACCCGCGTGCGCACCGAGAATCTTTTCGCATAGCGTCTGCGGCATGAGGCTCCTCGCGTGCGTCTGTGCCAGCTCGTGCGCCGCGGCCACCGGTGCGAGCGGGGCGCGTCGGCTAGGTGATGAGGCTGCCCTTGGCGAGCATGACCAACGGGTCGAACGTACCGAAGTCCGCCTGATGAATGAGCACCGTCTCGACACACTGTGGCCGGCCCTCGCCCTCTTTGGCGTGGCAGGCGATGATGTTGATGATCTCGAGCGGCAGGTCTGCCTTGCCGGCGAGGATCGCCCCCGAGATCGGGTGGCGCGCGCACAGGCCGCTGCGGCTCTTGGTGAACGTGCCGTCAGGCTTCTTCTCGAACTCGAGCAGCTTGCCGACATCGTGCAAGATCCCGCCCGCGACCAAGCGATCCATGTCGATGGTGTAGGGCATGGCGCGGTAGCTCTCGGCTTGCGCGCGCGCCAGGCCGACGGCCCCAAGCGTCACCGCGAGCGTGTGCTCGATGAAGTTGATGCCGCGCGTCTCGGTGAGCAGCGTAAACGGCATCGCCGTAAGGTCCTTCATCGACTGCCACCCGCCCTCTTTGACGGCGAGCAGCAGCGTGTCGACGACCTTGGCGGCGAGCGCGCGATCCTTGATGAGCAGAAGGGCCGGGGCGAAGGCGGCTTCGATGTGGCTTGCTTCGATCATGGTCGCTACAGCTTCGCCAAGATGGCGTCCGTCATCTGTTGCGTCGTGGCGGCGCCCTTGTCGAAGACGCGTGGGCCCCCGGTCAGGCGCATCATGTCGTAGCAGCGCACCTTGCCTTCCATCACCACCTTGGCGATGGCGGTGCGGACGCGCTCGGACTTGTCGCTCTCACCGATGTGGTCGAGCAGCATGCAGCCCGAGAGGATCATGGCGATGGGGTTGACGATCGAGGGCTTGAGCTTCTCGTACTTCGGCGCCGAGCCGTGTGTCGGCTCGAACACCGCGACCTCGCGGCCGATGTTGGCGCTGCACGCGAAGCCGAGGCCCCCGCAAAGCCCGGCAAAAGCGTCGGAGATGATGTCGCCGAACATGTTGCTCGCGACGAGCACGCCGTAGTCCTCGGGGTTTTTGGTGAGCCACATCATCTGCGCGTCGATGTTCGTCGACCACAGGGCGATGCCGGGGTACTCGGCGGCGATCTTCTTGGCCTCGTCCTCCATCATGCCCGAGGTCTCGCGCACGACGTTCGGCTTTTCGCAGAGCGTCACCGACTTGTAGCCGCGCTTGCGCGCATAATCGAAGGCGGCCTTGATGATGCGGTGGCAGGCGTTGCGCGTCAGGATGCGGCACGAGACCGCGAGGTCTTCGCCTGGCACCTTGGCAAAGAGCGCGAACTGCTTGTGCGTGGCGAGCGCGTCGCGCACCTGCGGCGGCGGGTTGGTCCACTCGACCCCCGAGTACAGGCCTTCGGTGTTCTGGCGAAAAATGACCGCATCGACCTTGGGCTCTTCGCAGCCGCCGCCTACCTTTTGGCGCACGAAGTTCAGGGGGTTGCCGGGGAAGGAGTGGCACGGCCGCACGCAGATATCGAGATCGAAGTGCTGGCGCATCTTGACGATCGGGCTGAAGTACGTGAGGCCCTTGCCCTGCAACGCCGGCGCGAGCTCTTTGGCCGCGTCGCCCTTCGGCTTGCTCGTGATGGCGCCAAAGAGGCCGAGCTTGTGCGTCTCGAGGAGCTTGATCGTGCGCTCGGGCAGCGGGTTGCCCTCTTTGCACCAAAACTCCCAACCGATGTCGGCGTGAACGTATTCGGCCGCAAAGCCGACGGCGTCGAGCACGCGAACGGCCTCGGGGGTGACGACATTGCCGATGCCGTCGCCCGGCATGACGACCACAGTGCGCTTGGCCATTTGGTTCTTCTTCCTCTTCAGGGGTTGTGGCGGCAGCGTGCCCGCACAAAGCGGCGCGACCCTACCCCGAGCGCAGGCCATTCGGCAACAGCGTACCGCGTCACGTTGTACGGTTGTGCGGCAACCGGCGATTGCCGACCGCCCGCGCCTGACGCCTGGCATTGACGCCCTGGCGGGCTTGAGGCAAGGGCTACCCATGGCCTTTACAGCTCGCGTGCACAACGAGCACTTCACCTTTGACTCGCTCAAGGAAGTGCTCGGCCGCGCCAACGAGATCCGCAGCGGCGATCGCCAGGCGGGTCTCGCCGCGCGCAGTATGCGTGAGATGGCCGCGGCCAAGCGCGTGCTCGCCGACATTACCATGCGCGAACTCTACGAAGCGCCAAGCGTGCCCTACGAGCAGGACGAAGTGACGCGCGTCGTCATCGACGGCCTCGATATGCGCGCCTACGCTCGCATCTCGCAGTGGAGCGTCGCGGAGCTGCGCGAGTACCTGCTCGACGACCGGACGACCGGTGACGAGATCGCCGCGTTGTCGCCGGGCATCACGCCCGAGATGGCCGCCGCCGTAGCGAAGCTCATGAGCAACATGGACCTCGTGCTCGCCGGCCGCAAACCGCGCGTCGTCGTGCGCTGCAACTCGACGCTCGGGCTCGTCGGGCGCATCTCGAGCCGCGTGCAGCCGAACCATCCGACCGACAGCGTCGAGGGCGTGCTCGCCGCCTGTAAGGACGGCTTGTCCTTTGGCAACGGCGACGCGGTCATCGGCGTCAATCCGGCCACGGGTGACGTCAAGTCGACCATCGAGATATTGCACGCGGTCAAGGCGCTGATGCGGCGCTTTCGCATTCCGACCCAGAACTGCGTGCTGTCGCACGTCACGATTCAGATGGCCGCTTTGCGCAAGGGCGCGCCGCTCGACCTCATGTTCCAGAGCATCGCCGGCTCCGAGGGCGCCAATCGCAACTTCGGCATTTCCGTCAAGCTCCTCGACGAGGCCTACGATATGGCGAGCCGCGAGGGCACGGCGCGTGGTCCGAACGTCATGTACTTCGAGACGGGGCAGGGCACGGCTCTGTCGGCCAACGCGCATCACGACACGGATCAAGTGACGATGGAGGCGCGTGCCTACGGTCTTGCTCGACGCTACAGGCCGTTTCTACTCAATAGCGTAGTCGGCTTCATCGGCCCCGAGTACCTGCGCGACGCCAAAGAGATCACGCGCGCGGGCCTCGAAGACCACTTCATGGGCAAGCTCATCGGAATTTCTATGGGCTGCGACGCCTGCTATACGAACCATGCGATCTCGGACCAGAACGACCAAGAGAACCTCGAGATGTTGCTCGCCATGGCAGGCGTCAACTATCTGATGGGCATCCCGATGGGCGATGACGTGATGCTCAACTATCAGACCACGTCGTTTCACAACAACGCGGCGCTGCGCGAGCTGCTCGGCTTGCGGCCGACCCCGGAGTTCGAGGAGTGGCTCGTGCGTATGGGGCTGTGGCGCAACGGCAAGCTCACCGAGCGCGCCGGTGATCCGTCGATCTTCGACAAAGAGGCGGCCGCGTGAGCACGCCCCTTGCTGATGCCGAGCTGCGCCAGCTCGTGCGCCTCGCTATCGACGAGGCGCTCGCCGATGGGCCGCCGAGTCGCAGCGCGCGTCCGAGCCCAGGTGATGCGCGGCGCCGCCCGCTCTCGCTCGAAGGCCCAGCGCGGGCTCGGCGCCCACTGCCGCCGCCCGTTTCGCGCACCGCCATCGACCGCATCGTGCGCGCGAGCCCGTCGCGCCTCGTGCAAGGGCGCACCGGTACGCGTTACCTGACCGATGTCTACCTCGGCCTGCGCGCCGATCACGCGATCGCGCTCGACGCCGTGACGAGCGAGCTGCCTGACGACTTTGCGAGCGCGCACGGGCTCGTCTCCTTGCGCTCGCGGTGTCTCGCGCACGAGGAGTTCTTGCTGCACCCGGAGCACGGCCGGCGCCTCGACGACGCTTCGCGCGCGCGCGTACAGAGCGAAGGCACACCCGACGTCGATATCCAGATCGTCGCCGGCGACGGTTTGTCGGCCTACGCCCTCGTGCACAACGGGCCGCCCTTGCTCACCGCCCTCGCGCGGGAGCTCGCGGCCGCGGGGTTTCGGGTCGGTCGGCCGCTGCTCGTCAAGTTCGCACGTATCGGCGTGCAGGATGAGATAGGCGTTTTGACGCGCGCCAAGGCTACGCTCATCATCGTCGGCGAGCGCCCCGGGCTCGGCACTGGCGACTCGTTGTCCATCTACACGGCCTTTGGCCCGAAGCTCGGCCAGGATAATTCGCAGAAGGACTGCATCTCCAACGTGCGTGACCTCGGTCTCTCGCCCGACGAGGCGGCGCGCCGCTGCGCTGAGCTCATGCGTCGCACCTTTGCCGCGGGCGGCGGGGGAGTGCGTCTCGTATGAGCGTGGCGCTCGAGGCCTTGCGGCCTAAGCTCTTGTCGTGTCGACAGCTCGAGGCCGTCGATGCAGAGCTCGCCCGCTCGCTCAACTTGTCGCCTGCGCGCCATGTCTCGCTCGGTCTCGTGACCTGCGATCAAGACGACGCCCTGTACGCCGCGCTCGATCATGCCACCAAGTTCGCCGACATCGACGTCGTCTACGCCAAGTCGTTCTACGCCGGCTCCGCGCACGCTTCGGGGCCGCTATCCGGTGAGATCCTCGGTGTCATCGCCGGGCCCCATCCCGACGAGGTGGCCGAGGGCCTGTGGGCATTGCGCAGCGCCCTACTCGAGTCGATCTGCTTCTATCGCGTCGTTGGCACGACAGCGCCCGCTTTCTTTCCGCATGTCATCGGCGAGACCGGCCGCTACCTCGCCCCCCTCGCCGGTATCGCCGTCGGTGAGCCGCTCGCCTATCTCATCGCGCCGCCCATCGAGTCGGTGGTCGCGCTCGACGCGGCGCTCAAGGCCGCGAGCGTGCGCGTCTGCAAATACTTTGGTCCGCCGACCGAGACCAACTACGGTGGCGCCTATTTGACCGGGGCGCTCGCCGACGTGCAGACCGCTGCGGCGGTTTTCAGCGAGGCGGTGGCGGAGGTCATCGCCGCGCCGCTGAGCGGCCTGCGTCGCCCGGCGCGCGAGCGGTTGTAGAGCGTTGAAGGCTCACGTTCGGCCGCATGGCCCCCCCTTTATTTCGACAGGGTGTAGACCACGCTCGAATTGAAGTCTTCCAAGAGGAACTGGTCGAAGCCGTAGTGCCGCAGTTCGGTGAACACCGTGCGGTCGGCGGCGAGGCGGTCGCCGTAGCCCTTGCCCAATCCGACTTCCGTATTTGCCATCTCGAGGTAGATGCGGTTTGCACTCGGGCCCGACACCGCGAAGCGAAAACCGCGTCCCGCCTGCTCTTCGTACTGGGCGCGGCGTTCAGGTGGCATCTTGCCAAATCGGTAGGCCATCTGATTGCCGACCACTTGCAGGAAGCCGCTGCCGAAGGTCTCGCTCGGCTCGGGGCGCGCCGGACGTCCAATCGCGCGAGCGATATCGAGTTCGAAGCTCTGCGCGCCGTTATCGATCTCGACGAACAGGTGGTCGAAGCCGAGGTCGTACAAGGCCTCGAGACGCACGCGGTCTCGGGCTACGCAGTCGAGATAGCCCGTAAGGGGAGCGTGCCCGGTGACCCTGATACTTTGGTGGTGACTGCCGAGGGTTTCGACCGTCAGCCCGCCGTGCCGCGGCACGACAGCGGCGACCTTCATGCCACTTGGAAAGCCAAACAAGGCTTGGGCCGTTTGCATGGGCAACCCCGCCGGCCGGGGTGACGCCGGTCCGCGTGGTGGCTCTACTCGGAGCGCTTCGGTTTGCGTGGTTAGCGACGCACGACCCGGCGCTGGCGGCGTGGGCTGGGTGCCCGAGCTTGCGGTCGGCTGGACGAGCTGTCGCGCGGCGCGGACCGCATCGCCGCGCGCCATCGCATCGCCGTGATCGGCAGGCAATAGGGCGGCGGGAGACGGCTGCGCAACGGGCGTTTGACCCGTTGAGGTCGCAGGGGTTGGGGCGATGGTTGTGAGCTTCGGGTCAGAGTCGATGCCAAATCCCATGGTGCTTCTCCGCAGCTGACTGAGCCCGTCGCTCGGGGGCCAGTCTGTAGCGCTAGCTTACCTGAGCCAGGCGTCGAACGGCAAATGCGCGATCGTCCGCGCTAGTCAGGATGCGTGGGGCGCGCGATGTCCTTGAGCCAACGGCGGGCGGGGCGGCAGGCCGCGACCTTCGCTCGATGGGCACACTGCCAGGCGAGCGCCGTGACCACGTTGTCGCGCGCGACGTCGCTCGGGTGCGCCGCGAGCCACATCGTGAGCTCGTCGATGAGACGCGGCTCGGTGCTGGCCCAGACAATCGTCATGTCGTGTCGGCACGGGCTGTCGAGCAACGCCGCGAGCTCGACGGCGGGCGGCAGGACGCCGTTGCGTACCATGGCGGGGCCTAGCGCGCAGCGGGTCGTGGCGTTCGTGTTGCCGCGCCACAGCTCGAGCAACGTGGTGCTCGCTTCGAGGTTACCGGCCGCGGCGAGTGTGCCGAGGTAGCGTGCCGCCTCTGCGGCGAGCTCTTGCGAAGGCGAAGCCGTACGTGTGCGCAGGGTCGCGACGGCGAGCGGCGAGCTCCACTGACCAAGAAGCGGCAGCGCCGCGACGCTCGCCGGATCGCCCGAAGAGCCGAAGAACGCGGCGACCTCAGGGGCGAGCGCGGGGCTGCCGATGCGCGACAGGAGGAAGAGGATGCGGCGCGTCGGAGCCGCGCCTTCGGGCAAGGCGCGGATGAGCACCCGGGCGAGTTGCGGCGCCTGCGCGAGGAAGGCGGCGCTCGTGCGTAGAGCTTGGTCGTTGTAGCCCCGGTCAGCGAGCGCCATCGCGATGCGGAGCTGCAGTGGCGGGGCGAGTGAAAGCCAACGCTCGGGCGCGAGCGCAAACAACGCAAGGGCGGCGCTAGCCTGGCTTGGCTCATCGGCTTCGTGCAGCCACGCCTCGAGCGCTGGCAGTGCGGCGACGAGGCGCAGGTCGGCTATCGCCAGCGCGAGCTCGCTGCGCGTCTCAGGGCCGAGCGCGGCCCGGCGAGTGAGCTCGAGGAGCAGCGTGCTGCCGTCGCTCGTGCGCGTCAGCCAAAGCGCACGCGCGCACATAGCGGTGCGCAGATCGTCGCGCATCGCATCGATGCAGGTGCGCAGCGCGGGCACCGCCGTTCGTCCAAGCGCGCCGAGCACGCTCGCGGCCGCCATGCGGTCGGCATAGCCGCCGGTTAGAGCGGCGAGGCACGCTTCGATGCGGGCGGCCACCGGTTGCAGCGCGGTCGAGCAGCTCGGCAGCGCCGCTCGTGTGGCTTCGGTAGGCTGCGCCGAGACCGTGTTGCCTGCGAGCGCGAGGCAAGCGACGAGAGCTGGCACCGTGGCCGCGGGATAATTGCGGTCGGCCCGGCAACGGGGCTGTGGCATGAGCAGCTGCCGCATCGTCCGTCAGCCTCGCACAGGCATCCTCGGTTGACCAGAGAGTGGATCCAGGAGCGCACCGTCGTAAGAGTCCCTGCGTCTGCGCGCCCCGCTTGGCTAGCGCCCGACGGCGCGCTACAAGCACTCCCCATGGTTGCAGCAAAAAAGCCCACCTTGTTCCTGCGCGCCTGTCGCGGTGAAGTCACCGATCGCATCCCCGCCTGGCTCATGCGCCAGGCCGGGCGCTACCTGCCCGCCTACCAGGCCTTGCGCGGGCACGCGACCTTCTTGGAGATGTGCAACAAGCCCGAGCTCGCGACGCAGGCGACGCTCGACGCGGCCAAGTACCTCGGCACCGACGCCGCCATCATCTTTAGCGACATCACGCTGCCGGGCCACGCGATGGGGCTGCCGCTCGAGTTCGAGCCGGGCCCAAAGTTCAAGCGCGCGGTTCGCACGCGCCGCGACGTCGAGGCGCTCACCGACATCGACCCTAACAAGCAGCTCGGCTTCGTGATGGAGGCCGTGAAAAAAACGCGCGCCGCGCTGCCGAGCGACGTATCGCTCATCGGCTTCGTCGGGGCTCCGCTGACGCTTGCGGCGTACATGATCGAGGGCGAGCCCACTCGCAACTGGATCGAGCTCAAGCGCCTCGTCTACGGCGATCGCACGGTGGCCGAGGCGTTGCTCGAGCGCGTCACCAAGGCCGTCGTGGCCCACGCCAAGGCGCAGCTCGACGCCGGGTGTGACTCGGTGCAGCTCTTCGACTCGCACGCCGGCGAGCTCGCCGAGCACGAGCTGCTCGATTTCGGCTTCGCCTTCGCCAAGGAGGCCATCACGGCCCTCAAGCGCAGCGGCGCGCCGGTCATCTACTTCGCGCGCGGTATAGGTGCGCACCTCGAGGCGGCGGCCGGCCTCGGCGCCGACGTGTTGGGGCTCGACTGGACAGTCAGCGTCGCGGCGGCGCGCAAACGCCTCGGCAAGAAGCCCCCAGCGCTCATGGGCAACCTCGACCCGACCGTGCTCTTCACCTCGCGGGGCGAGATCGATACGCGCGTGCGCGCCATCCTCGCCGAGGCCAAGGGGCACCCGGGCTTCATCTTCAACCTCGGGCATGGAGTCTTGCCGGGCACGCCGCCCGAGCATGCCTTGCAGGTCATCGAGAGCGTACACGCCTGGAAGCCGTAGCGCTGGCGTGGGCCACGCGGCGCCCCTTTTGCTCTGGCGCGGGCTGTGGCATAGGTCTGCACGATCACGTGTCACGCATCCTTTGGGAGGTTCCCTGCCATGAAGCAGCTCTGCGTCTTTTCGGTTGTTGCGGCGGCTCTGTTCCTTTCTTCGTGTTCGAAGCCGGAAGCCGGTAAGGACGCCGGCGCGCCGCCTGATTCAGCCACCGCCGATCAGGCGCTCGCGGCGGGTAGTGCGCCTTCGGCCGCGGCCGCCGTCGCCGCCCCGGCTCCGAAGTCCGAGGAGGCGTTCATCACCTCGGCGACCTCGCTCAAGCGCGAGCCCAACGAGAAGGACAGGGTGACCGATCCGAAGACCGGCAAGGAGGTTGGCAACTGGCTCACGCTCCTCGAGCGCGGCGAGCCGGTGACCGCTCTGCAAGCCGACGGCGACTGGATTCAGGTGAAGGCCTCCGATGACACGACCATCGGCTGGACCAAGAACACGAGCGTGCTGCTCGCCGCCGGGGTCGCCATGGCCACGGTACTCGAAGACACGAAGATGTTCGCTCGCCCCGACTTCTCGTCGCTCATCGCCGGCAAGCCCATCACGATCGCTACGCTACTCTTCGTGACCAACACCAAGGGCGCTTTCTCCGAGGTCAACTACCAAGGCTCGCAGAAGGCATGGGTGCAGAGCGACAAGCTGACCGGCGACGCGCAAGAGATTGAGGCCTGCCGCCTCGTCAATAAAGCGCGCTGGCTCGAGGACGACAAGAACAAGAAGAAGGACGCGGCCAAGGCCAAGGAGTTCTGGGACCTCGCGCGCAGCACCTTCAAGGATACGAAGCTCGTGCAGGCGCTCACGGCCACCGCGTCGGCGGCGCCCGTGGGCACCGATCCGGCCGCCGGCACGACGCCGTAAGGCCGAGGTCGTTTGGGCCTAACGTGCGGTCGCTTAGCGGGACACCCCGCTCTCATCCGGATTGCTCGGGGCCCCCGTTGCTTCGGGCGCGGCGGCGTCCTGCGCTTCGAGCGAGTCCGGCGGTGCTTGCTTGGCGAGTTCGTGCAGGCGTGCGGCCGCGGCGGCGCGACGCAACGCCTCGCGTAGCTCGGGCTCGGGTCGTGCGGCCGGCCGGGCAGCGCGCGGCATCGTCGCCGAGAGGCGTTGGCGAATCGACTCATAGGTCGCCATGCGCTCACGAATGATGGCGTAGCGCCCGCGCCAAGCGCGCGTGCGCGTCTCCGGGTTGTGCTTGAGGGGCGAGGGGATCGTGGCGGCGAGCGCCGCAGCCTGATCGACGTCGAGCGCCGCAGCGGCACGGCCAAAGTAGTGGCGCGCCGCGTCCTCGACGCCAAAGAGGCCGTCACCGAGCTCGACAATGTTGAGGTACAGCTCGAGAACGCGTTGCTTGCCGAGTGTCTTCTCGAGCCAAAAAGCGTACCGCGCCTCCAAGAGCTTGCGAATGAAGGAGCGGTCTTCGCTCAGGAACAGGTTCTTGGCCAACTGCTGGGCCAACGTCGACGCGCCGCGCAGGCGCCCGCCCTCGAGCCACTGCTCGACCGCTTCGCGCACCGCCTCCTGGTCCCACGCGCCGTGGCCGAGAAAGCCTATGTCCTCCCCAGCGAGCACCGCGAGCTGCAGGTCTACGGCGACCGCCGTCAGGGGCACGAAGCTTGGTTGCAGCGCGGGCGGGCCCTCTGGGAGCAAGGCCTGCTCGCGGCGTAGCTTAGACCAAGTGGGCGGCGGGCCCTTGCTGTAGGCGAGAATCTCGGTGGGTGGCGTAAACCACCAGGCCACGCCGAGCGCCACGCCGACGGCGCAGCCAAGCAGCAACAGCCAGCGCCACTTTGGGCGATGATGGGCGCGCGACGTCTGACGCATGGGCAATCGCCGGCACCTGTAGCATGGCTCGCGCAGGCGCAACAAACGCCTTGTGCCGCGTCGCGCCGGTCGGGTCGGTTGACGGGCGCGCGGCGGGGTGGTTTATGGCCCGCCTTGTTCCGGTCTCGGTCGCGTCCGCACAGGCGCGCCGGATCGACCATGAGTTCCTGTCGATGTCCACCCCAGAAAAGCGCCGACGCCTTTGTGTCTTTCTGCTGCAGCTCGGCGGTCCTGAGAGCGTCGCCGAGATCGAGCCCTTCTTGCGCAACCTCTTCGAGGACGTGCTACCCGTGCCGCGGCCGATGCGGCGCGCGCTCGGCAACTTCATGGCCAAGCGCCGCGCGCCGAGTGTGGCGCCCCTCTACGAGCGCATCGGTGGCGCCTCGCCGCTGCGTGCCAACACCGAGGCCCAGGCCCGCGCGCTCGAGGAGCGCCTGGCCGTGCTCGGCCTCGAGGCCAAGGTGTTCGTCGCGATGCGCTATGCGCCGCCCCGCGTCGACGACGCGCTCGAGGAGGCCCGTCGCCACTGGTCGGACGCGACGTGGGTGGCCTTGCCGCTCTACCCGCAGTACTCCTTCGCCACCACGCGCTCGAGCCTCGATGAGCTCATGGGGCTCTTGACGACGCCCGAGCAAGAGCGGCTCTACACCATCAACGCCTACCCGGCCGACGAGAACTACCTTGCAGCCCTCACCGAGTGCGTGCAGGAGACGCTGGCCGCGGTGCCTTCGCCCCTGCGTCACGATACTGAGATCCTATGCTCGGCGCACGGTCTGCCGCTCAAGCTCGTGCGCGAGGGCGACCCGTATCCGGACCACGTGCGGCAGACGATGGACGGGTTGCAGGCGCGCCTGCCGCAGGGCGTCGCTTTTCACCTCTCGTACCAGAGTCGGGTCGGACCGGTGCGCTGGTTGACGCCGGCGACCGAGGAGACGGTGCGCCGGCTCGGTCGCCTCGGCGTCAAATCCCTCGTGGTCGTGCCGGTGAGCTTCATCTCGGAGCACATCGAGACTCTCTACGAGCTCGACATCCAATTGCGCGAGGTCGCGGCGCACGCTGGGATCGTGCACTTCGCCCGCGCTCCGACCCCGAGCGTGCGCCCCACGTTCATCGCGGCGCTCGGCGATCTCGTGTTGCGCGCCTTGCCGCGTCTGACGGCGAGCGCGGCCTAGACCATAATCAGGTCGTCTTCTTCGATGAGCTCATAGTCGCCGGGCTCGAGCATCTCTTTGTTCTTTTGCAGGCGCTCCGCCGTGATCTTCGAGAGCTCCGCGCGCATTTCGGGGTGGCGGGCGAGCGTGCCGATGAACTCGCGCTTCGGCAAGAAGAGCAGGTCCCCGCGCGCCACTGCCTTGCAGCTCGCCGTGGTCGGCGTCTCTTGCAGCAGCGAGATCTCGCCGAAGACATCGCCTTCTTTGAGTTGCGCCAAGACGAGCCGGCCCCCGTCGGCGGTCTTCTTGCTCACCTCGACCGCGCCCTTGAGCACGAGGAATAGGCCCTGACCCTCCTCGCCTTCGTTGATGAGCTCGTCGCCCGGGTCGACGGGAAATTCCTGGAACTTCTTGACGATCTCGGTGCGGATGTTGCGCGGGAAGGGCTTGAAGATCGGGCTCGTGCCGGTGAGGTTGGTCAGGAAGCGCTCGTGGGTGAAGTCCTTGAGCGCCTGCGTGACGCTCGCGAGGCGCGTTGCCTGGTCTTCGAGCGCGGCGCGCTTGAGCTCGAGCAAGTCGCTGTCGGCGTCGGCGGTGACCGTAGCGGTGCGCGGCGCCTTCGAGATGAGCGCCATCTCGCCAAAGACGGCGCCCGGGTGCAGGCGCGCCATGCTGACCGCTTTGCCGCCGATGTTGCGGCCGACATCCACGTCGCCCTCGGCGAGCAGGAAGAAGGAGTCGCCGGGCTGCCCTTCTTGGATCACCACGTTGCCCTTGACGAAGCGGCGTAGTTGCAGGCCGGCGAGCACGGCGATGAAGGCGTCCTCGTCGAGGTAGCTAAAAAGCGGGATGGCGGGCAAGAGCTGCGGGTATTGGGCAATGCCCTCGACGTCGGCGGCCTCGCGTGCCGCGGTGGCCACGAGAACGCCTCCCGCGAGGCTCGCCACGGGGCCGGCGATGTCGCTATCGGTAAGCACGATCCGCTCACCGCCTTCGCTCGCTTGGCCGACGCGGTCGGAGTCTTTTGAATAGAGTTGGGCCAGAATCTCGATGGCATCGGTCTCTTTGGGGTCGAGCGCTACGGCCATCTTGATGGCGACGAGCGCCGAGAGCGGCTGGCCGCTCTTGATAGAATGCCAGGCCACGGCCTTGTAGACCGCGAGCGCTTCGGCGCGGGCCTTGACGTTAAGCAGGGTGTCGGCGATGCGAAACCGCGCGCGCACGAAGGTCGGTACGCCGCGCATGACCGCTAGATAGCCGGCGAGCGCCGCCTCATACTTGCCGGCGCGAAGGTCGTTCTCTGCTTGGAGGAAGCTCGTCTGCGCGGTGCCCATGATGCGTCACTCTCGCAGGCATGGACGAGGGCGACAAGCCCAAAATGCGCGGCCGTCGCGGTGCGCCGTTCGTTCGGATTCAGTTCGGTTTGAGCTTCGGCTCGCCGAGGGCGCGACACGTGCCCTTGCCGTCGAACATCTTCTCGATGAACGAGCGCAGGAGCCCGACGTCACTCGTGTGCGTCTCGATGAGGCGCCGTTCGTTCTCGGGCAGCCCCGCGATCTTGAGCGCCACGATCGCGTGCACCGTGCGATCCGGATCCATGCGGAAGTTCGAGATGCGGTAGCACGACAGATCCTTGAACGCGCGCTGCACCCAGAGCTTCATGCTGTGATCGTCGAACGTTAGCGTCGTTCGATCTTTGACTTTGATTTCGACTTCTCCCTCAACGAACATGAGGAACCCCGCGGTTGGCGTGAGCCACGCGGCGCCCGTATGGCTGCCGCCTGCAAGATCTCATAGCCGACCGCGCCCCGCTGTCGCAAGAAAGCGCACCCCGCCGCGTGGCGCCACTTTATTGACTTTGCGTGGCCCTTGACCGAGCGCGGCGCGCGGGCTTGATTGCCCGGCATGCGTCACTCGAGCGTTGCGCCCACCGGTCCTCTTACTGACTTTGCCGCCCTCGCCGCCGCGGCGGCGCGCTTGCCGCCCGTGCGCGTGGCGGTCGCCGGGGCGGCCGATCGCGAGGTGCTCGGCGGCGCGTTGCTCGCCGCACGGGCCGGCCTCGCGCGTGCCTTGCTCGTCGGCGAGCGGGCCAAGATCCACGCCCTCTTGCTCGAGCTCGGTGCGGCGGCTGACCTCCCTGTCGAGATCATAGACGCCCCGGACGAGAGCGCGGCGGCTGAGCGCGCGGTCGCGCTCGTGCGCGAGGGCCAAGCCGACGTGCTCCTCAAGGGCATGGTGTCGACCGGCACGCTCATGCGCGCCGCGCTCGGGCGCGAAGCCGGGCTGCGGGCCGAGGGCGCCTTGCTCTCGGACGTGATGCTCTGCCCGAACCCGCTGCGCGCCGGGCGGCCGTTCGTCGCCCTGAGCGACGGTGGGCTCAATGTCGCGCCGACGCTCGCGCAGAAGCAGCAGATCCTCGTCAACGCGCTCGATGTCCTGCGCGCGCTCGGCCATAGCGAGCCAGGCGTCGCGGTCCTGTGCGCGAGCGAGAAGGTCGACCGCGCCATGCCGGCGACGCTCGACGCAGACGCCATCGCCAAGCAGGCCAACGAGGGTGCATTTGGCGCTTGCCTCGTCGAGGGGCCATTGTCGTTCGATGTCGCGTTGTCGGTGGAGGCGGCGCGACACAAAGGCGTGACCTCGCGCGTCGCGGGCCGGGCGGACCTGTTGCTCGTACCTTCGGTCGAAGCCGGCAACATGTGCGCCAAGGCGCTCTATCTCGTCGGGCGCTTGCCGGTGGCGCATGTCATCGCGGGGGCGCGCGCGCCCATCCTCATCAATTCGCGCTCCGACTCGGCGGAGGATCGCTATCGGTCGATCGTGCTCGCCATGGTGGTGGCCGCCGCCAGGCGTGAAGCGGCGGAGGCCGAGCGCGGCGCGCCCCACAAGGCCAAGCGCAAGGGCAGGCTCGCCGCTCTAGCGCCACAACGCGAGGTCCCAAGCCAAGAGGCGCCGCTTGGCGATGCGGTCGATACTCTCGTCTTGGCGATCAACCCGGGTGCTACGAGCACCAAGGTCGCTCTGTTCGGCGGCTCGGCACAGCGCTGGCGTCATGAGGTGCTGCACGACGACGTCGTGTGCACGTCGAGCCCGAGCGTCTTCGCGCAACTCGCGCCACGGCTCGAGAACGTCCGCCGCGTGCTCGCCGAGCGTGGCGTGCGGATAGGCGCCGTGCGTCTTGCGGCGGTCGTCGGCCGTGGCGGCCTGCTGCCGCCGTTGCCGAGCGGCACCTATGTCGTCAATGAAGCCCTCATCGCGGACCTGCGCGCGGCCGAGCGCGGCGAGCACGCGAGCAATCTCGGCGCCCCGCTCGCCGCGGCCGTCGCCCGCGAGTTTGACTGTCCGGCCTTCATCGTCGATCCGGTCTGTGTTGACGAGATGCTCCCGGCCGCCAAGCTCACCGGCTGGCCGGGGCTCGAACGCGAGTCGCTGTCGCATGCGCTCAACCTGCGCGCCGTGGCGAGGCGGGTGGCGCGTGAGCTCGCGACCCCGCTCACTGCGCTGCGCCTCATCGGCGTGCACCTCGGCTCAGGAATTTCCATGGCGGCCTTCGAGCGCGGACGCATGGTCGATATCGTCAACCCGCGCGAGGAGGGTCCGATCTCGGCCGACCGCGCCGGCGCTTTGCCAGCCGCCAAGCTCGCCAAGCTCGTCGTACGCGAGGGCTGGACGCTCGCCGACTGTGAGCGCCGGCTCGGGCGCGAGGCCGGTTTGTCGGCGCTCGTCGGCACCCGCGATCTGCGTGAGGTGCGCAGCCGTGCCGCCGGGGGCGACGCGGGATGTGCCACAGCGCTCGCCGCCATGGCGCTCGGGATTGCCAAGGCCGCGCTCGGGCTCTTGGCCGCGCTCGAGGGCGTGCCGGACCGTTTCTTTCTAACCGGTGGTATGGCGCATGACGGCGAGCTCGTCGCCGCGATTCGTTCGGCGCTCGAGCGCATCGCTGACGTGGTCGTGATGCCGGGCGAAGACGAGCTCATGGCGCTCGCCGAAGGGGCGGCGCGGGCCCTTCGCGGTGACGAGCCGGCGCGTGAGTATGGGGTGACGCGCGTGGGGCCCTAGCGTGCCGGCGGCATCACATAGAGAAACACCGACATGAAGTGACAGACACTGCCGCCGAGCACGAAGCAATGCCATACCGCGTGCATGAAGGGCACGCGGCGCACCACGTAGAAGGCTGTGCCGAGCGTATACGCGAGCCCGCCGGCGAGCAGCAGCCACAGCCCCGGCGGGCTGAGCGCGGCGCTGAGTGGGCGGCCCATGGCGACGACGAGCCAGCCCATACCAATGTAGAGGAGCGCGGCGAGCCATTTCGGGCGATACACCCACGCCGCTTCGAGAGCGATGCCGAGCACGGCCAGCCCCCAGATAACAGCGAAGAGCCAAAGGCCGCCCTTGGAGCGCAAGGTGATGAGCGCGAACGGCGTGTACGTGCCGGCGATGAGCACGTAGATGGCCGAGTGGTCAAGGACCTTGAATACGTGTTTGGCGCGCGGCCCCGGCAGCGCGTGATACAGCGTCGAGGCCCCGTACAGCAGCACCATGCTGACGCCGTAGACGATGGCGCTGCCGAGGGCCCAGCCGTCACCGAACATGGCTCCGAAGAGCGCGAGGAGCGTGAGGCCCGCGACGGCGAGCGCGCTGCCGATGCCGTGGGTGACCGAGTTGGCGATTTCTTCGCCGCGCGTATAGGCGGGGTGCTTTTGCTCGTGTGGCAGGGCGGCTGTCATGCGCAGAGAATAGGTGCGTTCGCGGGGACTTGTCACGCTGGGCCGGAATCGATTATGCGCCCGCCGAGGAGGACTTGCGACCATGGGGGACCGGCTCTTCGTGCTGGGCATCGACGTCGGCAGCGTCGCGGCGAGCGTCGTGCTGCTCGACCACACCGGCAAGCTCCAAGAGAGCGCCTACGAATACCACGGTGGTCGCATCGCGGACACGCTCGCGCGCCTACGCGCAGCCGTTGCACCCCCAAAAGGCGCGCTCGTCGTCGCCACTACAGCAGCCCAAGCGTGGTGCGAGGACGCTGTCACCTTCGACCCGCAACTCGCCTCGATCGCCGCCGCCAAGGCGCGGCATCCCGATCTGCGTACGCTGCTCGTCATCGGCGGCGAGCGCCTGACCCTCGCGCGGCTGCACGCCGACGGGACGTATCGCGAAGGACGCGCCAACAGCGGCTGCGCGGCCGGCACGGGCGGCTTTCTCGATCAGCAGGCCCAGATCCTCGGCCTCGGCACGAGCGCCGAACTCGCCGCAGCGGCGTTGCGCAACGCCGGCCTCGCGCCCAAGATCGCCTCGCGTTGCGCCGTGTTCGCCAAGACCGACATCATCCACGCCCAGCAGCAGGGCTATTCGCTCGAGGCCATCTGCGACGGCTTGTGTCGCGGCCTCGCAGCCATCGTCGCCGACACGCTGGCCGGCAGCGTCGGGCTTGACGCGCCTGTCGTCGTCGCCGGCGGCGTCGGGCGCAACGCCGCCGTCGTGCGCCACCTCGAGCGGCGCCTCGATTGCGAGCTACGCGTCGATTCGCATGGGCACCTGTTCGGCAGCCTCGGTGCCGCCTTGCTCGGCCTCGCCGAAGTGCGTCTCGAGGCCGGCCCCAAGCGGGCGACCGCGCTCGCCGCTTCGCCTGCGGTCAAAGCCGCGGCGCCCGCGGGCGAGCGCTATGGCTTCGCACCGTTGCAGCTCTCGCTGTCGCACTATCCCGATTTTGCGAGCGGCGAGCGCTACGATTTTAGCCCGACCACGGCGAGCGGTGCCGCGACCGTCGAGGTCGAGGTCTACGAGGCGTCACCCGCTCAGGCCGGACCGGACGCGCCGAGCGAAGTCTTCCTCGGCGTCGATGTCGGCTCGACCAGCACCAAGGCCGTGCTGCTCGACGAGCGGCAGCACGTCGTGGCGAGCTTCTACACTCGCACCGCAGGTCAACCCGTGCAGGCCGCGCAGAGCCTCTGCGAGGCCATCCTCGATCTCGAGCAGCGCCGCGCGCGCCCGTGGCATTGTCGCGGCGTCGCCACGACCGGCGCAGGGCGCAAGCTCCTCGGCGCCGTCTTCGGCGCAGACCTCGTGGTCGACGAGATCACCGCGCACGCCGAGGCGGCGGTGCGGCTCGACCCGCGCATCGACACCATCATCGAGATCGGCGGTCAGGACGCCAAGTTCACGACGCTGCGCGACGGCCGCGTCACCTTCGCGGCGATGAACACCGTGTGCGCTGCCGGCACGGGCAGCTTCGTCGAGGAGCAGGCTCGTCGGCTCGGCTGCCCGCTGCACGAGTATGCGAGCCGCGCCATGGGCCTCCCCGCGCCGCGCGTCAGCGATCGCTGCACCGTGTTCATGCAGCGCGACTTGAACCACCTGCTCGCCCACGGCTACGCGCAGGGCGAAGTGCTCGCCTCGGTCGTGCACGCCGTGCGCGAAAACTATTTGCACAAGGTGGCGCGGCGCGATGCCATCGGCGAGCACATCGCTTTTCAAGGGGCGACGGCGCGCAACCCCGCCCTCGTCGCAGCGTTCGAGCAGCAGCTCGGTAAGCCCATCCACGTTTCGCGTTTCTGCCACGTGACGGGCGCGCTCGGCGCGGCGCACCTCATCGCCGCCGAGCAGCGTGCCGCGACGCGCTTTCGCGGTTTCGACGTGTATAAAGAGCGCGTGCAGGTGCGCAGCGATACCTGCGACCTGTGCGCCAACCACTGCAAGCTGACGCTCGCCGAGGTCGGTGGTCAAAGTGAGGCCTACGGCTTTTTGTGCGGCCGCGATCTCGACGCCGGCAAGAAGGGACCCGGCAAGGGCCTCGGCCTCGATTTGCTGCGTGTGCGCGAGGCCGCGCTGCGTGTGCCCCCCGCCACCTTGACGCGCAGCGGCCCGGTCATCGGCTTGCCGGCCGCGCTCGGGATGATCGACGAGCTGCCTTTTTGGCAGCGTTTCTTTGCGACGCTCGGCGTGCCGTGCGTGACGAGCGCTGATGCGCCCGATCCCATCAGCGCTGGCAAGAGCCTCGAGAAGGCCGAGTTCTGCGCGCCGGTGGCGGCTTATCATGGCCACGTCGCCCATCTCGCCGAGCACAGCGACGTCATCTTCGCGCCCGTGTATCTCGAGTCCGACGAGCGTCGCGGCGAGCTTCGTCGTCAGTTCTGTTATTATACTCAGTATTCCTCTAGCCTCGCGGCCACGATGGGTGACGATCGCGTGTCGCACAAGCTGCTCGCGCCTTCTATCGAACCGGGTGTGGTCGATCTGCGCAATGCCGAGGCGCTCTATCAAGCGCTGCGTCCTTTGCTCGGCGAGAGTCTCGGTCGCTTGAATGTGTGGCGCGCCTTGACGGCCGCTCGCGAAGAGCGCGAACGCGTGCGCCATAAACTCACCGAGGTTGGCGCCAAGCTCTTGTCGCGCCGCGTCGATGTTGGGGTCGTCCTGCTCGGCCGGCCTTATGTCTGTCTGTCCGAGCGCATGAACAAGGGCATCCCGGGCATGCTCGCCAATCTCGGTGTGCCGGTCGTCTTCCAGGACATGCTTGCCTACGAGGAGAGCGAGACGGCCGCCCTTGCGGGCTTGCTCGCGCAAACGCATTGGCACTATGCGGCCAAGATCTTGTCCGTGGCGCAGGTCGTGGCGAAGCGCCCGGACCTGTACCCGGTGCTCTTGAGCTCTTTTAAGTGCGGCCCCGATTCGTTCATTCACGAGTCGTTTCGCCGCATCCTCGACGCCGAGGACAAGCCCTACCTCGTGCTCGAGCTCGACGAGCACGACTCGTCGGTCGGCTACGAGACGCGCATCGAGGCGGGTGTGCGCACCTTTCGCAACCACGCGCGGCAAGGCGCTAGGACCTCGAGCGTGTCCAAGAAAGCACTGCCGACCGTGCCTGTCATCGACACTGCGCTCGAGGGGCGGACCCTGCTTCTGCCCCGCTGGGATCCGATCGCCTGCGAGCTGCTCGTCGCTACCTTCGCCGGTGAGGGCATCGACGCGCGCGTCTTGCGCGAGGACCAGCATACCCTGCAAGAGAGCCTCGCCCACAACAGCGGCCAGTGTCTGCCCGTGCAGGCCATCGTGCAGGGGTTTGTCAACTACGTGCGCGAGGAGCGACTCGACCCCGAACGCACGGCGTTGTGGTCGTTTGAGGCCAACGTGGCCTGCAACATCGGCTTCTACCCAGCCTACATGAAAGGGTTGCTCGAGACGTTCGGGCACGGCTTCGAGAAGGCGCCTGTCTACATGGGCAGCGTCATCTTCTCGGACCTGTCGCTGCGCTCGAGCATCAACGGCTATTTCGCCTATCTCTTTGGTGGCATGCTGCGGCGCTTGGCCTGCCGCGTGCGCCCCTACGAGCGCACCGCCGGCGCCACCGACGAAGCGCTCGCGGCCGGGCTCGCCATCTACTGCGCCGCCGTGCGCGGCGAGCGTGACAAGCTCGAGGCGACGCGGGCGGTCGTCGAGCGCTTCTTGGCGGTCGAGCAAGTGCAAGGCGAGCGGCGACCGAAGGTGGCGCTGTTCGGCGATCTGTACACGCGCGACAACGACGTCTTCACGCACGACCTCGTGCGCTATCTCGAGCGCAACGGCGCCGAGGTCGTTACGACGCCCTATTCAGAGTACATCAAGCTCATCTCGCCCGTGTATTTGCGCAAGTGGATGCGCGAAGGCTCCTATGGCGAAGTCGTGCGCGTGCGCGCTCTGCAGGCGGCTGCCGAAGCCCTCGAGCGCAAGCACCTCGCGCAGTTCGAGCGCGTACTCGGGCCGACGCGCGTCGCCGAGGGCGAGCTGTCCATCGAGAAGGTGCTCGCCCGCTACGCGGTGAGCGTGCGCCACAGCGGCGAGAGCATGGACAACCTGCTCAAGGTGACGCATCTGGCGCGTGCCCACGACGACCTCGCGCTGTTCGTGCAGGTCAATCCGGCCTTCTGCTGTCCGTCGCTCGTGACCGAAGCGATGGCTGGGCGGATCGAGCAAGAGACGGGCGTGCCCGTCGTGACGCTCACCTACGATGGCACGATGGCCTCGTGCAACTCGGCGGTGTTGCCGCATCTCAAGCTGCGCGCGCGCAAGGCCCCGGCTAGGCCCGTCGTGGTGGCGACGCAAGTCGGCGGTGTGCGTTCTTGGCGCCTCCCTATCTAGCGGCGCGTACCTCGCGCCCACCAATCTAGGTGAACGGCGCTGGGATCTGTGTCATAGTCCCGTCGGTTGCGTTTGGTCGGGGCGGTTGACGGCTTCGGCGAGGGCAGCAGATGCAGATACACGACAAGCAGCTCGCGCATAACTACCGGCGGATCGCAGACAAGCTCGCGACCGATCCGCGCCTGTGCATCGACGACGCTGGGCTCATTGATCTTCTTGCCATGCTGCGCGCCCCGGGTGGCGCGAGCGCGGCAGCGCTGCACGAAGCGTTGGCGGCCGCCAAGAGCAAGGTCGAGCAACTCGCGCTGTTGCGCCAAGGCCTGACGGCGGGCCGCAAGCAAGACCTCGAGATGATCCTTGACGAGGGGACCGTGCCGCTGTCGCCGAGCGCGCGCAATCTGCTCCTCGCCCTCGTCGGGCGTGCGCCGCTCAAAGAGGGCGGGCCGCTGCGCGTCACGGCGATGTCGAAGCAGGGTCTAGCAGGGCACGCGCCAGGTGGCGCGAGTATCGAGGCCATCAATTTGTCGACCGCGCCAGCGCTTGGCTTGCATACCGGCGACGCGCTCGTCGCCACGCACGCCGATGCGGCTGGCGCGTTTAGCGGCGCCCTTGATTCGCGCGGCGGGCGCGTGCGCGAAGGCGACCTCGTGCGTCTGCGCGCCCGCGACACCAACGGCAAGCTGTGCGATGCGGTTACCGTGCGCGTGCACGGCCTCGAGCCGCGCGACGAGCGCAACGCCGTAGCCGCCGTGTACCGACTCGAGGCGCTGCATGATCCTGCGCATCGGCGCGTTGTGCTGAGCAACTGCGACGGTCAAGCGCAGATCTCGGAGCCTGGCGCGAAGCTGCACTTTGCGAACGAGCGCACTGGCGAAAAGCTCATCGTCACGCTCAATGCGCACGGGCAGCTCCCTGAAGGCCCCGTGACGCTGCGTGGCACGGCGGGCGATGTGTTTCGCGTCGCCGTCTCCGACGGGGTCAACAACCGCAACTTCGCCAAGGCCTGTGGCAAGCTCGCCGTCGGTCGCCTCGACGCGGCCACCGGCTGCAAGGACTTTCCCGATCCGAAGCTTGCGCGTGAGGATTCGAGCAAAGTCGGCGTGGCCAAGTTCCGCCGCCTGCATTACGACGGCCCGGTGTTCAAGAAGGGCCTCTCGCCCGCTGATGTGAACCAGGGCTATCTCGGCGATTGCTTCTGCGCCGCCGGGATCGCTGCGCTAGCGCAGGCCTGCCCCGAGGCGTTGCAGCATTGCATCGAGCAGCTCCCCGACAAGACCTACGTCGTCACCTTCAAGGAACGTGACGCCGGTACCGGCAAGGTGACCGAGGTGCGCCAGCACATCGACGGCGATCTGTACGTCGGGCGCAACAAGGCGCCCATCTACGGCTCCTCATCGCCGGGCGCAAAAGACACGGCGGCGATGGAGATGTGGTGGCCGCTCATCGAGAAGGCGTACGCTTCGTGGCTCGGCTCCTACGACGCGCTCGGTCAGGGCGGTGACGCCGCGGACGTGTTCACGGCCATCACCGGGCGCAAGGCAACTTGGGTGAGCGTCGACGCCGCCCACGCCGACCATGCGTGGAAAGAGCTCGTGGCCGCGGTCGACGATCATCGGCCCATCGCCGCCTCGACGCTCGATGAGAAGGACGAGGCCATGTACAAAGGCACGGGTCTGTACACCGACCATGCCTACTCGGTGCTCGGCTATCGGGTCACGCCGAGCGGTGAGCGCTTGGTGACGTTGCGCAATCCCTGGGGCTGGTCAGAGCCAAAGGGCGACGGCGTGGACGACGGCGTGTTCGACCTGCCGCTCGCTGACTTCTGTCGCTACTATGGCACCCTGAGTCTCGTGCGTTAGGCCAGAAGGCTAAGACTAAAAGGGGACATTCTACTTTATCCCTTCCGGCTTGTCCTGGCGGAAGAAGGGTAGAACTCCCCCATCGCTAGGTCCTTCCGCCTGCCCCCGCGGGAGGAAAAGTAGAATGTCCCCTTTTTCCGAGCCGCACGAGCCACGCGAGGGTCAAGAACGCCGCCAGCGGCCCTGCACCTGCATCGCCGCCCTGGCAGCCACAACTTCTCGGCAACAGGCCGCTGCCTCCCGGCACGTAGGCCGTGAGGTCACCGCCGCCGCACGTGCCGTTGACGCAAGCGCCGCTTGAGCACTGGCGTGCTCGTTCGCACGACGCACCGTCGGCCGTTTGTCCCGCGCACTCGTTGCTCGCTGTGCACCACTGTGCGGCCGGGCAGGCCGCGTCGTCGGTGCAGGCGGTCGTGCATACCTGCTCATGGCCGCACAACGCCGAGCGGCATTCCTGCGCTGCGGTGCACGGGCCGTTGCCGTTGGCGAGCCCGCACAGCCCGTCGCCGTCGCAGGCTCCGCCGCGACAGACGCTCGCACTCGCGCACGGGCCGCTCGCGTTGGCGAGCCCGCATTGATTGTCTGCGGCGTCGCAGACGCCCGCGACGCACACGATCGCGCCCACGTCCGGCGTGCACGTCGCGAGCGAGGTCGGAACGCTCGGTAGCGGCTGGCCATTGTCGAGCTTCGGCGCGCAGAAGCCGACGAGGCCGCTCGCGGCGGTGCAGTAGCTCGTCGCGTCACAATCCGCCGCGGCGCCGCAGCCCTTTGTGCAGGCGCCACTTTGTGGGTCGCACAACGCTCCGCCCGCGTGCCCGAGGCAGTCGTCGGCGCTCGCGCAGCGGCCGCACTCTCCTTGCTGCGCGCCTGATAGGACGCACAACGGTGCCGCCGCGCTCGGGCAGGCTTGGGCCGCGGCGGTGTTGAAATCGGCGCCGCAGGCGGCGCACGTTGACGTTCCCGCTGCGCATGCCGGCGTTGCGCCAACGCATGCCGCCGACTCGGCCGGTGTACACTGCACGCAGACGTTCAAGGTCGCGTCGCACACGGCGAGCGCGCCACTACAGTCGGTCGTGATCGCGCACTCGACGCAGGTGCCGGCGTGAATCCCGGTGGCCGCGCACGCCTGCGAGCGACAAAGCTGCGCGGCGTCGAGGGTCGTGCATGGCCCGGTGCCGTTCGCTAGACCGCAGCGGTTGTCGGCTGCGTCGCACACGCCGCTCGTGCATACCGCGAGCGCGGCGCCCGCTGAGCACAGGCCGTCGAGCGCCGGGGTGTGGCCGGCTAGCGTCGGTAGCGCCGCGCCGTTGACGAGCTTGGCGACGCACAACAGGGTCGTCGGGTCGCACCAGCCGCTCGGGCCGCAATCGCCGTCGCTGATGCACGCGCCGACGATGGCGACGCAGGTGGGCGCGCTCGCGCTCCAGGCGCCGCTCGCGAGGCAGGTCGTGCTTGCAGAGCCCGACAGCGTGTAGTTCACGTTGCACGCATAGGTGCGCACGTCGCCTGTGACACCCGTCGTGCCGCTGACGCTGCCGTTGGCCGGCGCCACGAGATCCGGGCTGCATGGGGCCGCGGCGCAGACGCCAGCCACCGCGTTGCAGGTCGGTTCTGGATCGAGGCAGAGCGTCGCATTGGTTCCCGAGCACTCCCCGCAGCGACCGGCGGCCTGGCAGGCCGCCAAGCCCGCGTGCCCGACGCACCCCGCGTCGGCGCTGCACGGACCGCAGGTGTTGCTTGCCGCATCGCAGGCCGGACTCGCCGGCGTCGTGCAGTCAGCGTTGGTCACGCAGGCGACGCAGGCGGCGGTGCCGGGCTTGCACACCGGTGTGGCGCTGCCGCACATGAGCATGTTGGTGCTCGAGCAGGCGCCACACGAGCCGTCGGGCTGGCATGCCGGCAAGTCGAGGTGGCCGGCGCAGCCGGCGTCGTCGAGACACACGCCGCAGTTATTCGTGCCGGTGTTACATGTGGGCGCTGCGGGCGCCGTGCAGTCGGCGTTGGACGCGCAGCCGTTGGTGTTGGTGAGCAGGAACGCGGCATTGAAGGCTCCGCTCGCCGCCGTGACGCTGTAGGGGCCGCCAGCCGTGGCGTTGGCAGTCGCGGTCACCGCGACGAGGCCCACGGCGTCGGTCACTACCGAGCCTGACGACAACCCCGCCGACGCGCCGGCTCCCGGTGCCGTAAAGGTCACCGTCGTAAGCGCGATGCCATTGCCGTACTGGTCGGCGAGCTTGGCAATGAGGGGCGCCGCAAACGCGGTGCCGATCTTGGCTGTCTGCGGTGTGCCGCTCACCACGGTGACTGCGGCAGCGGCACCGGCCAAGTTTTCGAGCGCGAAGCTGGCCGGGCTCGGGGCGTTCGGCGTGGTGGCCGTCACAGAGAAGCCGCCTGCCACGGTGTTGGCCGTTGCCGTGATGGCAGCGACGCCCGCCGTCAATCCTCCCCCCGAGGCCGTCGGCGTGCGCACCATGAGGCACTTGCCGGGCGCCGCCGGCGTGCACGCCTGTGTCGTCGTGCCAGCGTACGCCGAGAGGGTCACCGTCGGAATGCCCGCCCCCGTCGACGCCGTGAACGTCACCCAGACGCCCGGATTTGGCACCGTACCTGACGCCGTGTTGACCACGTAGGCCTGCAACGATGGCGTGACCTGATTGAACGCGGTGTTGACCGTAGCTTCCTGTGGGCTCGTGTCGTTGAAGGGCGTGATCGATTGACCGCCGTCGTTGGCGAGCGCGAAGACAGCGGTGACGGGCGCGCCGCTCACCGAGGCGGTGACCGTGTAGGCGCCGGCGGTGGCGTTGGCGGTCGCCGTCACCGAGGCGAGGCCGCTCGCGTCGGTCGTCGCCGTCGCTGACGAGAGGTTGGCTGTCGCGCCGCCTACCGTGCTCACGGCAAAGTCGACGATGACGCCGGCGAGCGCGTTGCCACCAGCGTCCGCGACCACCACCACGAGCGGCTGGTTGAACGAATTGCCCGGACTCGCTACCTGTGGACTGCCGCTCACCACGAACACCGCCGCCGGTCCGGCCGCGATGTTTTGCAGAGTAAAGGGCACCGCCGCGAGGCCGCCGAGGGTCGCCGAGGCGCTGTAGAGGCCGAGCGTCATGTTGGCGCTCGCCGTCATGCTCGCCTGTCCGCTCGCGTCAGTGACCGCGCTCGTGCCCGCGAGAATTGCGCTCGCGCCGCTTGCTGGCACAGTGAACCCCACCGTGACGCCGGGCACCGGGTTGCCGGCGGCGTCGCGCACGATGACGACGAGCGGCGATGGGAAGGCGCTGCCGATGGGCGCCTGCTGCGGATCGGTGCCGTTGCCGCCCGTGACATAGGCCATGCTCGCTGGCGGTCCGACGTTGGTGAGCGCAAAGGTGGCGGGGCCGATGGCTCCCGTCATCGCGGTGACAGCGTAGGTGCCGGGTGTGGCGTTGCCCGTGGCGGTGACGCGGGCCAAGCCGACGGCATTCGTTTGCGCCGAGGCCGCTGACAGGTTGGCGGACTGACCACTGCCGCCTGGCACGGCGGCAAAGTCGACGGTAGCGTTGGCCACTGGCAGACCGGCCGCGTCGGTGACGAGCGCGACGAGGGGCAGCGCGAATACGGCGTTGATGGCCGTCGCGGCGAGTTGGTTGCTGCCCGAGTAAACGTAGATCGCGGCCGCGGCAGCGGGCGGGGGCGGTGGGTTGAACGTGGCCGTGACCGCTTTGGCCGTAGTGCCCATGGCGATGGAGCAGGTCGCGGCGGTGCCCGTGCAGGCGCCGCTCCAGCCCGCGAACGAGGAGCCGGGGGCGGCCGTGGCCGTAAGAATCACGGTCGTGTTGGGGCCAAGATTGAGCGTCGTCGGACTGCACGCCGTGCCGCTCGGGCAGTTGATGCCGGCCGGAGCGGAGCTGACCGAGCCGTCGGCCGTGCCGACTTTGGTCACCGTGAGCAGTGGCAGCGTCGTGCCGGCGGTCCAGTAGGGTGTCGTCACCGACGACGAGTTGTTGGTCAGGTCGGGATCGGAAAAGACACTGCCGATGGTGACCGTGGCCGTGTTGGTGGTCGTCCCAAAAACGGCCGGGGCCGTGATAGGGGCACTGCCGCGCACGCGGGCGCTGATGAGGATCGTAATCTCGCCGCCGACCGGCAGCGCCGGCTGCAGCGAGATGTTGCTCGCCGTCTGGTTGAGGAGGCTCGCGCTTGCGGCGCTGCAACGTGTGCCCGCGACGGTGCCGCTCGCAGGCGCGCACGACCAGCCGAAGTACGTTGGGTTGCCGGCGCTCCAAGCGCTGAGGCGGGATGACTTGAGATCGGTGAACGTAAACGAGCCCCCCGGTGCCGCCACCGGACCGTTGTTCTTGATCGTGATGGTGTACCAATTGGTGTAGACCGTTTGTCGCACCACGGCGGCGCGGCTCGAGGTCTTGGTCACTTGGATGTCGGCGATGCTCGAGCCCGAGGCCGCGAGCTTGGTGATGACCTTCGAGCCGAGCAACGTCGGCGCGTTGATGGCGCCAATCGAGTACGTGCCGTTGACGATAGAGCCGGTCGCGAGCGCATCGATGTGCACGGTGACCGTAAACGAGCCCGAGGCGCCTGCGGCGAGCGTGCCGACGGGGCAGGTGATGATGCCCGTGTAGCCGGCCGTCGGTGTCGCGCCGGCCATCGTCGTGCACAGGCCGCTCGATTCGGCCTGAAAGGTCGTATACGGCGGCATGGTCATGTCGACATGCGCGCCGGTGACGCTCGTCGTGGCGCCGTTGCGGTACTTGAGCGTGTAGACGATATCGGTGTCGACACTCGCCGATTGGGGTCCCGACGCCGTGACGAACGGCCCGGGGATGGAGGCGCCCATGCCGTCGACGTAGATGCGGCCGAAGTGCCCACCAAGCGAGCAGCCGGCGCCGATGACCGTGACCTGCACTTGATCGCCGATGGCGAGGGCCGCGTTGCCGGGCGCGATGTCGACGAGCTGCCAGTCGAGCCACTGCGTGGCGTTGCCGGTGCGCACGCCTGTCGTCGTGTGCCAGGGCACGCCGGCTTGGCCCGCCGTGTTGAAGCCGGAGAAGAGAATGAGGCCGCGCGTCAGGCTGTAGAGCTCGACGTAGAAGTACGGCTGCTGGTTGAAGGTGTGCGCCGGGTTCTCGAGCACGGGCGCGACCACGAAGCGCACATGCACTTGGCCGTCGGTCGGGTCGAGGTCGGTGTCGCTGACGGTCATCGATTGGCGGATCATGTTGACGTTTCGGTTCTTGCCGTTGTCGATCGCCGACAAATAGTTCACGCGCGCCGAGCGCGTGCCGTAGATAGGGTAGCGGAAGGTCTGCCCCGCGCCGAGGTCGGGGTCGAATTGCGACCAGTTCGTACCGCCGACCACGAAGGTCTCGGCCTTGCCTGCGCCTGCCGTGCCGAGGTTGAGCGCCGCGACCGAGGCGGGCGGGGCCGTCGCCGTGCCGCTCACCTGTGCGTTCAGGTACGTGGTCAGCGTCCAGCCCGACGGCGGCGTCGTGCCGATGGCGTCGAGCTCGAAGTCGCCGTTGACGAAGAGGGGCGCCGCGGCCTGGCCACGGGCGCCCGAGATGTCCACCCCAACGCCGGCGCCGCACGCCGTGCTCACGGTGGCGAGGGTGGCGAGGGCAAGCAGCGTTACGTGACCAAGGAGCAGGGGAGCGCCAAGCGCCCGAGTCGCGCGCAGGCGAGCAATCACTCGCGTGCTGATAGGGTTTGAACTCATGGGGTGCCTCCGGCGGCGGGTACTGCAATGATGTGGATCTCGACGCGGCGGTTGGCGGCGCGACCCTTCTCTGACGTGTTGCTGGCGATGGGTTTGTCGGGACCAAGGCCCTTGGCATCAAACTGCGTCTCGGCGAGGCCATGCGCCACCATCCAGCGCACGACCGACTTGGCGCGACGCATGCTCAGGTCACGGTTGTGCTTAGCCTTGCCGCGGTTGTCGGTGTGGCCCTCGATGCGGTAGCGGTTGCCTCTCGGCAGCTTCTCAATCGAGGCGAGCACTGTCGCAAGGATTTGCTCGCTGTCTTTGAGCAGCACATCGCTGTCGGTCTCGAACTTGACCGGCTCGAGCACGACGATCTGGTCGCCGACGATGGCGCCGGTCGGACAGCCGTTCTTGTTCGCGTCGAGGCTGGCGATGCCGGGTGTGTCTGGGCAGGCGTCTTGCGCGTCGGGGATGCCGTCCTTGTCGCGGTCGCTCGGCGGCGGGCAGCCGTTCTTCGCCTTGTCTCTCGAAGGTACGCCAGCGATGTCAGGGCATGCGTCCATGTCGTCGCCGATGCCGTCGCTGTCGCGGTCGCCGGGCGGCGGGCAGCCGTTCTTGGTCGGCTCGTCCGACGGCGGGCCTTTCACGTCGGGGCACGCGTCGTGCGCGTCGGCGATACCGTCGCCGTCGCGGTCGGGTGGGCAGCCGTTCTTCGCCGGGTCCGTGGCGGCGACGCCCGTCACGTCCGGGCAGGCGTCTTGGGCGTCGGGGATGCCGTCGCCGTCGCGGTCGGGTGGGCAGCCGTTCTTCGCCGGGTCCGTGGCGGCGACGCCGGCTACGTCCGGGCAGGCGTCTTGCGCGTCGGGGATGCCGTCGCCGTCGCGGTCGGGCGGGCAGCCGTTCTTGGCCGGGTTCGTTGCGGCGACGCCGGCTACGTCCGGGCAGGCGTCTTGGGCGTCGCCGATGCCGTCGTCATCGTGGTCGGGCGGGCAGCCGTTCTTGGCCGGGTCCGTTGCGGCAATGCCGGCTGCGTCCGGGCAGGCGTCTTGGGCGTCGCCGATGCCGTCGCCATCGCGGTCGCGCGGCGGTGCCTTCTCGCCGACATTGTAGGCGAGCGTGCCGACGATGCGGTAGTCCGGGGTGCCAATGCCGCTCGACAGGCCGGGGCCGGCCCCGAGGCCGAGGTCGAGGCCTATCGGCAAGCGATAGCGGCCACCGATGAGCAGCTCGGCGTTGGTGTTGTAGCGCGAGACGTTGGATGGCACGGCTGCCGCGACGAGCTCGGCGCCGATTTGGGCGCGCTTGGCGTCGAGCAGGAAGAGGCCGGCGCCGCCGGCGAGCCGAATCATGGTCGCTTGTCGCACGCCGAGATAGTCCTGCGACTTGCGCAGGTCTGGCCCCGCCGAGACCGACCAGAACAAGCGCTCGTTCTCGCCCCCGCAGATGAGCGCAACGCGGGCGCGCAAGGAGCCATCACTCGTAAACGCCCCGCTCTGCGACCCCGAGCTGCCGAGCGGTGCCCAGAGGTAGCCGGCCACACTCGCCCGCACGAGACTACCCCACATGGCCACGATCGGCAGGCGGACGCCAAAGCGCGCGTCGGCGATGTGGGCGCCGGAGGGCGATGTGACGGTGACGCCGTTGAGGGTCGGGCTCGGGCCACTTTGTGCAAGAGCTAACGGCACGTCGAGGCTGAGCACGACCCGGCCAAAGAGCGCGAGCGAGCCGCCGAAGTGCGACAACGCCTGGCTCGTGACGACCGAGCCCGCCGCTTTGCCGTCGGCCTTCGAGTAGAAGACGAGCGGGTTGTGCGCGAAGGACGCGACGAGGCGCGCGTCGATCTCGAGCGGTCCGGCGACCTCGGCCGACTCGGTCGCGAATAGGCGATCGCCGGCCGGCGCCGGGTCGAAGCGGTCGAGGGCCAGATTGGTGGCAGCGCTCGGCGCGGGGCGCAACGCCACCGCCGCCGCAAGCGCAACGCTGTAGAGTCCTGTTCGTACGCTCACGTTGGCGCTCGCATCTTGTGTCGTTCCCCCTACCCATCAGCCTACTCGGCTCGACTTGGCTGCGCCTGTTTCGCGCCGCGTCGCGATTCGGTAGCAGCTTGATATTCGTGAAGAACGTCACGACGACGCTTTGCGTCTAGGGCGAGGGTCGCCGCGGATGATGAGCAGGATCGTTTGGATCCGCACCGTGCGGTCGAGGGGGTACACTGCGGCGAGCGCAGTGCGTCAGGTCGAGCGCACCAGACGTCGCTGGGACTGAGCGCCTTGCAGCACGAGCAGATAGCCTAGGGCGTAGGCGAGATCCATCAAGGCCTCGAGCCCGGCGCCGCTCGCGGTGCTCACGTAGGCGAACATCACGTCCGAGGCGAGCACGAGCGCGAAGCCAACAGTCAGAGGCAGCCAGACGAGCAACAGGCGGCCGCCACGAAAGCGCATGGCGACGCCGAGCATGATGAGACAGGGCCCAAGCGCGATTAGACTGCTCACCGGATAGTAGACGTTGAGAAGCGCTTCGACGAGGCCGCTGCTGCTTTGCACCACGGGAGACAGGACGGAATAGGAGCCGGCGGCGAGCGCGACCGCGCAGAGCGCAACCGGACTCCAAAAGACGGCCGGGCGGCCGAGGGGCAGGCCCGAGCGCGCCGCCGCGATGCAGAAGCCAAACAGGGCCGAGATGTCGAACACCGTGGCGATGACGAACAAGGGGTCGCCGAACGAGGGAAACGTGATCGCCGTATTGAACACGATCTGGTGAAAGGCGAGCACCGTCTGGCCGCCCGAGTAGAACGATAGGCCAAGGGCGAGTCGTCGCCACGAGGGGCGCTGCGGCTCGCCGCGCTCGCTGCTGCGCCACACGCTCCACGAGCAGACCGCCGCGCCGATGAGGGCGCCGAGCTTCGTCATCGCGAGGAGCTTCAAGGCGAAGCCAGCGGTGTACAGGGGCGACAGACACACGACGGCGCACGCGACGCCCAAGATCGCGACGGCGAGGCTGGCGAGCGTGGGCCTCTTCACGAGCGGTCTCCTTGCGTTGCCAGCGCGAGGACCTTGGCGCCGAGCGCATCAGCCCTGGCCCGACCGACGAAGACCGCAAGGCCCGGCTTGACGCGCTCGACGAGCGCGGCTAAGTGCTCGGGCGCGAGGCGCTCGCGTGCCACCCCCGCCTTGGTCAGGTGCAGCTCCACCGAGGAGCGTGCCATGTTGGCGCCGAGGTCTGGGGCGAGGACACCTACCACGTCATCGAACAGCGCCATGACCTCGGCCCCCCCCCCGGTCGTTGCTGTCTTACCGTACTCCCCGATGGCGAGGCCCGCAACGCGCCCCCCGCAGCGGCCCTTGAACTGGCGCCCACTCTTGGCTATGGCGCGAGGCGCGGATCGGGATGGTTCGCGCACACTCGCAACCTGCGAGCGCGACGACTCAGGCGCCAAGGGGGCGGCCGGGCGTTCGCGCGGGAGACTGATGCATGCCTACAAAGATGGTCTACTTCTTCGGCGACGGCAAAGCGGACGGCAAAGCCACCATGAAGGAGCTCCTCGGCGGCAAGGGCGCCGGCCTCGCTGAGATGTCGCGCCTCGGCATCCCCGTGCCGCCCGGCTTTACCATCACGACCGAGGTGTGCACCGGCTTCTACAAGAACAAGGGCCGTTACCCGCAAGGCTTGAAGGAAGACGTCGAGAAGGCGGTCAAGAAGGCCGAGAAGATCGCCGGCCGCGGCTTTGGCGACGTGAACAACCCGTTGCTCTTCTCGGCCCGCTCGGGCGCACGCAAGAGCATGCCCGGCATGATGGAGACCGTGCTCAACATCGGTCTGACGAGCAAGACCATCCCCGGCATGATCAGGCAGACCAAGAACGCCCGCTTCGTGTGGGACTCCTATCGCCGCCTCATCCAGATGTACTCGGACGTGGTCATGGAGAAGGCCGAAGGCATCGAGCCTCTCGATGGCATGGGCGTGCGCCAGCAGCTCGAGCGCGAGCTCGCGGCTCTAAAGACGCGACGCAACGTCAAGCACGACGTCGAGCTCACCGAAAAGGACTTGGCCGAGCTCGCCGAGACGTACAAAGCGAAGGTGCAGGCCGTGCTCGGCAAGCCCTTCCCCGACAACGCCAACGAGCAGCTCTGGGGCGCCGTCGGCGCTGTCTTCAAGAGCTGGAACGGCAAGCGCGCCGTCTCCTATCGCCGCATCGAGAGCATCCCCGACGCATGGGGTACGGCGGTCAACGTGCAGGCCATGGTGTTTGGCAATATGGGCGATAACTCGGCCACCGGCGTCGCGTTCACGCGCAACCCGGCGACTGGCGACAACAAGTTCTACGGTGAGTGGCTGCCGAACGCGCAAGGCGAGGATGTCGTGGCGGGGATCCGTACGCCGAATCCCATCAACGAAGAGACGCGCCAAATCGATGATACCGAAGGGCACCCGAGCCTCGAGCACGCCATGCCCAAGGCCTATGCGCAGCTGCGGCAGATTCGCGCCAAGCTCGAGACTCATTTCAAGGACATGCAGGATCTCGAGTTCACGATCGAGAACGGCCGCGTCTGGATGCTGCAAACGCGCAACGGCAAGCGCAACGGCCCCGCGGCGGTGCGCATGGCCGTCGAGATGCACAAGAGCAAGATGATCGACGCCAAGACCGCCGTCCTGCGCGTCACCCCGTCGCAGCTCGATGAGCTCTTGCATCCGATGGTCGATCCCGCGGCCGAGAAGACGGCCGAGTTCCTCGGTAAGGGCTTGCCCGCCGGTCCGGGCGGCGCGGTCGGTCAGATCGTCTTCACCGCCAACGAGGCCGTGCGCTGGGCCAAAGAGGGCAAGAAGGTCATCTTGGTGCGCGAAGAGACCAACCCCGAGGATGTCGAGGGCATGCGGGTCGCCGAAGGCATCCTGACGGCGCGCGGCGGCATGACCTCGCACGCGGCGCTCGTCGCCCGCGGCTGGGGCAAGTGCTGCATCGTCGGCGCCGGGGCCCTGCACGTCGAGGCGCGCGAGAAGACCATTCATGTGGCCGGAAAGACGCTGCGGGAAGGCGATGTCGTTACATTGAATGGAACGGCGGGGCGCGTTTATCGCGGCGCGCTACCCATGATCGTGAGCACCGAGGAGAACCCCCACTTCGCGGGCTTCATGAAGCTGTGCGACCAGGTGCGGCGCCTCAAGATTCGTACGAACGCCGACACCCCGAAGGATGCGGCGAAGGCCATCGCCTTTGGCGCCGAAGGCATTGGGCTCTTTCGCACCGAGCACATGTTCTACGGCGAGAACAGCGCGCAGCCATTGTTCTTCCTGCGCAAGATGATCTTGTGCGACACCGAGGTCGAGCGGCGCGCCGCGCTCGACGAGCTCTTCCCGTTCGTCAAGAACGACATCAAGAAGACGATGGAGGTGATGGCCGGGTATCCGGTGACCATCCGCCTGCTCGATCCGCCGCTGCACGAGTTCGTACCCGAGAACCCCGAAGAGCGTCAGCGCTTAGCCGACAGCCTGCACATCAGCATGGACAAGCTCAATGGCCGCGCCGAAAACCTGCACGAGACGAATCCCATGATGGGCCATCGCGGCGTGCGCCTCGGCATCACCTATCCGGAAGTCTCCGAGATGCAGATCCGCGCTATCTTGGAGAGCGCCGCCGAGCTCTTGCAGGACGGCAAGAAGGCCTTGCCCGAGATCATGATTCCGGTCGTCTGCGACGTCGCCGAGTTCAAGCACCAAGCGGCGCTCGTCACCAAGATCTACCCCGAGGTGTGTAAGAAGTACGGCTTGAAGAAGCTGCCGCACCTGGTCGGCACGATGATCGAGATCCCGCGCGCGGCCTTGCTCGCCGGGCGTATCGCCGAGGCGGCCGAGTTCTTCAGCTACGGCACCAATGATCTGACGCAAATGACGTACGGCTTCTCGCGCGACGACGTCGGGGCCTTCGTGCCCGAGTATATTGAGAAGAACGTGCTGCCCGCCGATCCGTTCCAGATCCTCGATCAAGACGGCGTCGGTGAGCTCATCGAGTTCGGTATCGAGCGCGGGCGCAAGACTCGGCCCGGGCTAAAGGTCGGCATCTGCGGCGAGCACGGCGGCGAGCCCTCGAGTGTCATGTTCTGCCATCGGGCCGGCATGGACTACGTGAGCTGCTCGCCCTATCGCGTGCCGGTGGCGCGGCTTGCGGCGGCGCAGGCGGTTGCTGAGGAGTAGCGACAGCCCGACAGCCCGCCCGGGACCCTGCGGGCGGCTGCGCGTCGCAGCGGTCGTTCACTACGCGACGATTCGCAGCCGTCTCGCTTTCGGCTGGATTTCTCTTCGCGCCCCGTCGGCGCACGATATACTCCCGTCAACCCGAAAAGGAGCTCATGATGCGCAATCGCCTTCTCATCCTCAGTTGCGGCGTCTTGTCCCTAGCGCTCGGCTGTAGCTCGCCGCGCACCGCCGGCACGCCGGGTTCACCCTACGAGAGCTATGGCGCGGGTAACGTCACCGTCATCGGCGGCGCCGACAGCGCTGGCGGCAGCACCACAACGGGCGGCACCACGGCCGACACGAGCACCGCGCGCACGACCGTCTCGACACCGGTCGGCTCGGGCGAGTGCGTGAGCGTCTCCGATAGCCTCTGTGTTCCAGTCAACGCGACCGGCGAGTGGTGCGAGCGCAGTGGCGGGCCGGTCGACGTGGTGATGGTGGGCGGCGAGGTCGTCAAGACCATCTGCTATCCGCCGCCCGACAACAACGGCGGCGCGGTGCTCACGATCACGGCGGACGCGACCGCCGCGCTCAACGTGCTCAAGACGGCGAACCGCACGGCCGTGACCTTCGACCCCGCGACCGACGGTAGGCCCATCAGCGGCGACATCGAGCTGTCGGGCAACAATGTCTCGTTCTACGGCAACGGCCCCGACAAGACGATCATCGATGGCAACGTGGCGGTTGGCGGCAACAACGTGCGCTTGCGCGGCCTGACCATCAAGGGCGACCTGCACATCAACCTCAACCGGGCGTCGGTGGTGCTCTGCCGCATCCTCGGCAACGTCGAGATCACGTCGAGCAACGCCAACGGCTCGATCTTCGTCGAGACCGACGTGTTCGGCAACTTCAAGAGCGAGAGCAACAACAACACGCTGACCGGCAACGACGTGTCGGGCAACTGGCAGGTGAGCGGTCACAACGACGTCTGTGACAAGAACTCGAAGTTCGCCGACGCCAACAACAACCAGCTCGTCGAGGCGAGTGAGCGGGGTGACGCTCTCGCCTGCCCGTGACGCGTGACCGTGGCGACGCTCGCGATCGTCGGCGGCTCGCAGGCGTGGCGAGGTTCGCGCCTGCTCACGACGAGGCGCAATTTTCGTGTGCCGCGCGGCCTGGCGCGGTATGAGTCGAGCGTCGAGAAGACGCAACCACTCAAGAGGAGAATCACATGGCCAAGGGACAAGAGAAGCCGAAGAAGATGAACAAGCCGAAGCTCACCTTGAAGGAGAAGAAGGACAAGAAGAAGGCCAAGGCCGCCGGCAAGTAGAGCGTCGCGCGCGCGACGCCGCGCCCGGTTCGAGGTCGCCGCCGTCCGGTACGGCCTCGTCGCGGTCTTCGTCGCACGGCGAGGACATTGACAAACCGTTGCGCCCACCTACCTATACGACGACGTGAGTCGCACGGAGGTGGGCCCCGATGACCGAAGAGCGCATGGAAGTGCTGCGCCTGCTCAAGGACGGTAAGATCTCGGCCGAGGAAGCAGCATGTCTGCTGCGCGCCCTCGACGGTGGCGGGCGCGACGAATCGCGCCGACGCGAGCACGGTGATTGCGAGCACCGCGATCACGACCGCGGCGGTCACGACCGTGGCGGTCACGACCGTGGCGGTCACGACCGCGGCGGCTTCGGTGGCTGGGGCGCCAACTGGCTCTCGTTCGTGCGCGGCTTCGGAAGCGGCGGCGCCGACCTCAACTGGAACGACATCGAAGACGCGTTGCGCGACTTCGGCCGGCGCATCAAAGACGAGGTCGAGCGCGCGGTGCGTGATCCGTGGACGGAGCTCGGTCATCTCGGCGCTGTCAGCGAGGAGGTGCGCCTCAAAGACGGCGGCTTCGTTCTGCCTCTCGGTACGATCTTGGCGCTCGGCAATCGAGAGCGCGGTGACATCGAGCTCAACGCGAGCGCCAGCGACTGCTGTTCCATTGAGGGTGGCGTCGCGCGTGTCTTGCGCCTCGCGGGTCCTGTGCCGATGATCATCGTCGAGCTTTCGAGCGCGCATGCCAAGGTGAGCGTGCCGGCCAGTGCCAAAGAGCTCAAAGTCGTCGCTGCGGCCGGAACGGTGCGCGGCGTGGCCCTTCCTCTGCCGGTCAACTTGAAGTGCATGGGCGGTGACATCGATCTCGCGGAGCAGTCACAGCCCTTCGTCGTGCAAACCCTCGGCGGCCGCGTCCACGTGCAGCTCGCCGCCGGCGCTCACGGGACGAGCCGCGCCGAGACGTTTGGCGGTGACATCGACATCGAGGTGCCGCGGGAGTTGCGCGCTAGCGTGGACGCGCTGACCATCGGCGGCACGCTCGTCGTCGATCCGGCGCTCGGTGAGAGCGTGGCGCGCGACGCCCGCGGGGCGCACCGCACGAAGCTCGATCTTGGTGGCGGCGGCGAGTCGATTGGTGGCGGCGCGAAGCTCGACCTCGGCATCAAGACCGTCGGCGGTGCCGTGCGGCTGCGACTGCGCGGCGCCGGCGCGTAGGCTAGCGCAGCGTCACGGGCAGCGGGAAGTTGGCGATCACGGCCTCGCGCGGACTCGCGCGAAAACGCCACTTGGCCATCACCCCTTCAAAGCACGCGGGCAACCGCGTCATCAGCACCTCGGCCGGGCCCTTGAGCTTCTGGCCGCCGACGCCGCCGTCGGGGCGGATCGTCCAGTCGAGCACGAACGTATACTGCTTCGGCAAGAGCTCGCTGCTCGCGCGCGCGCTCTTGATGCAGTCCGCGAGCCCGGCGAGTTGGGGCTTGGTGGCGGCGATGATCTCTTGCTGCGTCAGCGGCGCGAGCTCGCTCGCCGCCGTTGATCCGGCGCTAGCGCGCGCCGCCGGTGCGTCCTCCGTCTGGTCTTCCTCGTCGTCCGCCTCGTCGCCCGAGTCATCACTCTCGGAGTCATCGCCCGCGTCGCTCTCGCTGTCATCGGTGGCGCTCGCGCGATTCGATGAACGCGCGTTCGAGCTCGTGCTCGCTCGTGCACCGCTCGCCGTCGTCGCCGTGCCCGGCAGAGCCGACGCGCTCGAAGGTGTCGTACCGCTCGGCGTCGTGGTGCCCGCCGCCGCACCTCCGCCTGCCCCGCCCGTCGTCGCCGCCGCCGCCGCTCCAGTCGTCGCGCCGCCTGGTGCTGCGGCCCCGCCGTTGCCGCTTGCTGCGGGGCCAGTGCCGCCCGCATTCGCCCCGCTGCTCTTGGCCGTCAAAGCCGCCTCTTCGGCCGCCGCGCGTCGCGCCTCGACTTCACGCAGCACGAGGCCTCCAACCGCCACCGCCGCGACCAGCGTGGCGGCACCGGCGATCTTGGCCCAGCGTCGCCGATCGGCCTGCGCCTGCTGGAGATCCTTCCAGTAGTTCGACAGGTTGGTCATCGTCGCGCGGCGGCGCTCGACGAAGCCCGACGCCCAGTTGGTGAGTACGTCCTTGCGCGCGACACTCGGCACCTCGGGCAGGCCGCTCGGCTTGGTGGCCTTGCCGCTCGCCTTGACGGCGGCCGCGCCCTCGAGCTCGTCCTGTACGAGCCAGTTGACCGCCGGCGCCTGGACCGCTTGCGCCTGCCAATCGCGCGAGTGGCCAGCGAGCGTGTCTGTCGGTTCGGCTCGTTGCGGCTGTTGCAGGCGCAGGTAGCTCAACGCCGGCACGTCGCCAAGCGGCTGCCACTTGCCCATGCCCGGTGTCCACACCGAGGTCGTCTCGTTGATCTTGGCCTCGCGCCACAGGTGCTCGACCGCTGCGACCGCATGCGGCCCCGACGACTTGCCGTCGACGTTGATGTACCACTGCCCGCCCGCCGATGCATCGGCAGCAGCGCCACTGGCCCACGGATCGAGTTGCTGCGGCGGTCGGCCGGAGTCGGACATCGCTACGACCTCGGTTTCGCTTACATCTTCCCGGTTGGCTTGAAGTCGCCGATGCGCACGGTGCGCAAGAGCTTCACGTCGATGTACTTCTTCGCGGCGGCGCCGACCTCGGCCGCCTTTAGGCCGGCGAGCTTCGTGTCGAGCTCGGCTTCGAAGGCCATCGTGCGCCCGAGATCGAGCTGCTCGACGAGCGCGTCGGCCATCGCGTCGTCACGGCCCCGTTCGCCCAAACGATCTTGCAGCAAGCCCTTGCTCGCCTGCGTGACCTCCTCGGCCGTAAACCCCGTCGCGGCGGCGCGCTCGAGCTCCTCGCGCATCCCGCGATCGATCTTGTCGAAGTTTTGCGGCGCGTAGATGGCATAGCCGCCGAGGACGCCGCGATCGAAGCGGGTGCCGGCGTCGAGGAACGTGCCGACCCCGTACGACAGGCCCTCCTTGTCGCGCAGGCGCTTCGAGATGCGGCCGGTGAGGAACCCTCCGCCGAGCATGTAGTCCGCGAGACGCAGCGCCGGATAGTCGGCGTCGCTGTCCTTGAGCCGCAAGGCCACGCCCGCCACATAGAAGGCGTTCGGCTTGTCGCGCAGCGCAATCGTAGCGGTCTCGGCGCCGAGCGCCTGGAAGGGGCGCGGGATCTCCGCGTAGCTCTCAGTCGCCTTGAAGCCGCCGAACAGCGCTTCTAGCTTGGCCTTTACTTCGCTCGCGTCGAAGTCGCCGACGAGCGCGGCGTAGCCATTCTGCGCACCATAGAAGCGGGCATGAAAGTCGCGCGCCGCCTCGAGCTGGATGGCTTTCGCGTCGGCCGCCACTTCCTCGAAGGTCGGTGTGTAGAAGGCATGCTCCTTGCCGTAGGTCGCGAACAGGCGGCGCAAAGCCACGCTGCCGACCGCCATCGGGTCGTCCTTGCGTTGCTCGGCGTCTGAGATCACCTCGCCGCGCAGGGTCTCGAACTCGGCGGCCGCGAAGGCCGGCTCCTTGATGCACTCGGCCACGAGGTCGAGCACGGCGAGCAGGTGCGGCCGGCTCACCTCGATGCCGACCTCGAGCGATTGGCGATGCGCCATCATGTGCACGCGCGCCTTCGCTTGGTCGAGCAGGTCCTTGACTTGCTGGCGCGTCTTGCTGCGTGTGCCGCGCATGAGCATGCGCGCGGCGAACTCGGCCGCGACGCGCTTGCCTGCGAGGTTCTTCTCACTGCCGTAGTCGAAGCGCAGAGAGATGTTGACGGTCTCGCCGCGCGTCTTCTTGGCGAGCAGCGCGAGCTTCATGCCGTTGCCAAGCGCCGTGCGCGTGGTGCGGGCGTCGATGTTGGCCGGGGTTGCGAGGAAGGCCTCGCCCTGCGCCATCGTCTCTTTGCCTTTGTACGTCGCGAGCACCGGCGCGATGTCGAGGACAGCTGGAATCTCGGCCCGCGCCGGGGCGTCGGTCGGCACGTACTCGGCGAGTGTGCGATTGGCGGCGATGAAGTACTTCGCGGCGACGCGGTTCACATCTTCGGGCGACAGGGCGGCGATGCGGTCGCGGTGCAAGAAGATCATGCGCCAGTCGCCCATGGCCGCGAACTCGGAGATCATCGTGCCGATGCGCTCAGAGCTGTTGAGGATGAGATCGATGTCCTTCTGGGCGTTGGTCTTGGCGCGCTCGACGTCCTCTTTATTGATGGGGTTCTTGGTCAACCCCTCGATCGTCGCGAGCAGCGTGTCGCGCGCCGCGCCCGCGTTGTCGCCCTCGCGCAGCTCCGCGGTGCACGAGAAGTAGCCCGGATCGTGCAGTTGGTAGCCGCTGCAACTCACCTGCGCGGCCTTCTTGGTCTCGACGAGCGCCTTGTAGAGACGGCCGGCCGGGGCGTTGCCGAGTACGCGCTCGATGACGTCGATGGCCGCGTAGTCGGGATCGGTGCCGGCGGGCACGTGATACCCGGCCGAGAGCATGGGCGCGCCGCCGACTCGCCGCACCGTGACCGTGCGCTCGCCGTCCTGCGGCGGCTCGACGGTGATGGTTTGCGGCAGCGGCCGCTTCGGCTTGCCGATCTTGCCGAAGGTCTCGGCGATGACCTTCCATGCCTTTGTCTCGTCGAACTTGCCAGCGATGGCGAGCAGCGCGTTGTCGGGCTGATAGTACGTCGTATAGAAACCCTTGATCCGCTCGACGGGCAGGCCCTCGATGTCGCTCTTCGGTCCGATCGTCGAGTTGCCGTAGTTGTGCCACAGGTACGCCGTCGACATGAGGCGCTCTTCGAGCATGTTCTCCGGGCGGCTCTCGCCCATCTCGAACTCGTTGCGCACGACCGTGAGCTCAGGCGCGAGGCTCGTCGCGGTGATGACCGTATTGACGAGGCGGTCGGCCTCGAGCTCGATGGCCCAGGTGAGGTTCTCGTCGGAGGCCGGGAAGATCTCGAAGAAGTTGGTGCGGTCGAACCAGGTCGAGCCGTTGGCCATGCCGCCGTGGTCGGCGAGCGCCTGCTTGACGTTCTTGTACTTCTTGGTCTCCTTAAAGAGCATGTGCTCGAGGATGTGCGCCGAGCCCTTCTCGCCGTAGCCCTCGTGGCGGCTGCCGACGAGCACGGTCATGTTGACGACGAGCGTCGGCTTCGAGGCGTCGGGCAAGAAGACCACCTTGAGCCCGTTCGGCAGCGTGTACTCGGTCATGCCTTCGACGGTGGCGGTTTGCGCAAAAGGCTTGGGTGCCGTAGCGCCGAGCGCGAGGGCGGTTGCGAAGACGGGCACGAGCATCATGGCTGAGCTCCTCGAGAGCGGGGGGGACGGTGCGCGGACACAAACCACTGTCGCAGTTGCGCGTCAACACCACGCTCGGGGGGCGCGCAAGCGCTCGTGGCGACAATGTTTTTTTTAGTGGCAACTCCCCCGGTTGGTCGGCGATACTCAGCCAATGCGCATCACCGAACACAATATTTCGTGCTCTCCCGCTCCGTTCAAACCGGACGCCCGCCTCGTGACGCTGCGGCTCTTGGCCTGCTCCTGCCTCGCCGCAGTCGTGCTCGCCGCCTGCAAGGACGCCGCCCCCCCCGCGCTCGAGGGGCCGTTCGTCGCCGTGGCACGCACCGATACCTCATTGCCGAAGGCGCTGACGATCGCGGCTCCGGCCGGCAGCGCGTTCGCGTTCGCCGCCGCGCCCCCGACCGACGAGCAGTCGTTCTACCTCGCCGTCAATCGCGCCGAGCTCGGCCAGCGCTGGTTCTTGTCGGCCTACTTGAAGCAGTACTACCCGGGCGCCGTGCAAGGTGGCGCGGCGCGCAGTCTCGGCACCCGGGTCGTATCGTTTCGCGTGCAGAACGGCAAGCTGTTCGTCTTCGACGCGAGTGACACCAAGACCACGAGCGACTTGTTCGATCCACAGGTCCTCGTCGACGCCTACCCCATCATCGACTCCTACAGCCCGTTCAATCAGCTCTCGAACGCTGACCAGTACGTACTCATCGATCCGAGCGCTGGCCTCAACGACTTCAACGCGGTGAGCGACGACGCCTCCTTCGGCGAGGTGCGCTTCGAGGTGAACCTCGCCTTCGCGCAGCACTTTCGTACCACCGGCGACGGCGTCACGTTCGAGCAAGTGTTCACCGGCTATGCGAACGTGCCCATCGCGGGCCAGGATACGAGCAACGCCTTTTCGGGCTCGGGCACGCTCGCGCTCGGACTGCGGCGCTACAGTGAAGGCGTCGGTTACGTGCCGAGCGCGCTGCCGCCGACGGAGCTGTACTTCCGCTCCGACTCGATGATCATCCCGAATACGGGCGCGAGCGCGCAGGTGGCCGTCAAGTGGAACGTCGGTGCCGACAAGAAGCCCATTCGCTGGCTCATCGACCCGGCGCTCGTCACCGCCGCCGCCGAGCCGGCGTTCGCGGGTATCGACGTCGTAGGCGCCATGAAGCGTGGCATCGAGAACTGGAACCAGGTCTTCGGCTTTACGGCCCTGACAGCCGAAATCGCCGCGCCCGGCGACTCGTTTGCCGACGACGACAAGAACTACGTGCTCTTCGATATGGATCCGTCGTACGGTGCGGCCTTCGCCAACTGGCGCACCAATCCGAACACGGGCGAGATTCGCGGCGCCACGGTGTACTTCAGCCGCATGTGGCTCGATGCGGCCGTCCAGGTGTTCCCCGCCGACCCCGGGCCCGGCTCACCGACCGGCTATGTGCCGCCCACCCCCGCGACGAGCAGCCGGCCGAACGTCAGCCTCGAGTGGGGCGGTATGAAGCAGGGGCAGCTCTGCCTGCTCACGGCGCCGCAGGTGCGCAGCGGCGACGCGGAGTCGCTCGTCGCGAGCATCAACGCCGCGGCCGCGATGCGCGACCTGACGCGCGAGCAGAAGGTCGAGGCCTACATCACGCACGTGCTCGTGCACGAGATTGGTCACACGCTCGGCCTGCGCCACAACTTCAAGGGCAGCCTACAGTTCCCGGCGAGCTCGGTCATGGACTACCTGCTCGACGAGGAGTCTATCTTCCGCGACACGCCCGGCACCTTCGACACGCAGGCCATCAACTACCTGTATGGCAAATCGACGGACCTGCCGACGGACGCGTCCTGCACCGACGAGAATACGGTCACCGATCCGAGCTGCAACCGCTTCGACGCCGGGGTCGACCCGCTCGTCGACTTCTTTGCGCCGCCCTATGTCGAGCTCGTCACGAAACAGCTCGCCGAGCACACCGCGGGCTTTCCGAACCTGCGCTTGAACGACGTCCTGCAGTATGCGCGTGCCGGCACACGTCAGGCTGAGGCGCTCGAGATTGCGCTTACGGGCTTCAAGGCGCCGGTGGATCAGGCGCGCGTCGCGGCCGATTCGAAGTTTGGCGCCGACGCCGATCAGCTGGCCAAGAACCTCTTTAGCCGCTTGTATCTCGACGAGGCGAAGAAGCGCGGCGCGTTCGCGGCGGACCCGAAGTCGACGCCCGATTTCATGGCCGTCCTCCTACCGCAGCTCGAGTCGAGCGTGATCAACCTCGATGGCATCAGCAGCTTCGCGACGCGACGCGTCTGCGTCGACGTGCTCAAGAAGTTGCAGACGCCTGAGGCACAAACGGTGCTCACCGACGCTTGGCTGCTGATTGACCCCGAGATCAACAACGCCGTCGACCTGACCGCGCTCCTCGGGGCTATGGATCTGCGCAGCCGCATCGTCGCCGCGCTCTTCCCGTACTTCAACTAGGGCAGCGAGGCCTTGCAGGCCGCGTCAAGAGATCAGGGCTTGCGTGGCCCCGAGCCGAAGTAGATCGTCAGGGTGCCAGTCTGGCCGCGCTTGTCTCCCGCGCCGTCCTGCGTGCCCCAGGTATTATTGCTAATCTCGAAGCCGACGCCCCATCTCTTCGCCTGCCAGCCTACGAAGAGCCGCGGGGCAACCTTGATCCCGCCATTGGGGGCTCCGTCGAAGGCAAAGGCCTGACCTTGTGCCCACTGATAGGTTGCGTCGGCTCCGACGCCAGCATGAAAGCCGCGCGCCGGGTTGCCGAGGTAGACGGCAACGCCGCTCGTCGCATGACCGACGCCAGTGCCGATCGGCACGAGCAAGCCCGCGCTAATCTGCGTGCCGAGGAGGCCGAGGCTCTTGTCGGCGGCGATGCTCGCGCCGAGCCCAACGCCGAAGCGATTCTCCGCCGTGTAGTCATCCTGCAAACCGTGCCCAACGGTGCGCCCGTGACCGCTTTCACCGTGATAGCTGTTCTGAATCTGCACCCCAGAGACGAGCGGATTGCGGCCCGTGTGGATGAGATGCAATTGCTTGCCCACGGTGACCGAATCGAAGTACCAGCGCCCCGCCGACTCGGTATGGTACGATTCCAGCATGAGTCGGGTGTAGTCCACACGACGCATCGGACGCGGCTCGAGATAGGTGCGCTTGCCGTTCACGGAGGTGTACGGTTGCACCTCGGTAAACAGTTGTTGGTCGTACGCCACCACCCGTTGCGTCTCTGCCGCGGTCTGCGTCCACGCGGCACCAAAATCCGCGGTGGCGCGGTCGTCGCCACGAAAGAGACCATCGACGACCTTGCCGACCAGGCTGTCGTTGCCGTGCCACACGCTGACGAGGACTTGGGTCGCCGGTTCTGGCGCACGGGACGTATCATAGGCGGCGGCCGGCACGAGAGGGCCCTCGGCAACGGCGAGCGCGAAGCTACGCTCGGCGGCCGCGTCGCCGTGCAGCGTGCCGGTGATATCGGCGAGCGGACCATCGACGACCCGTCCCCGTGTACCGAATCCACGCGCGACGCTCATGATCTCGACCGCATTCGCCTGCCCGAGGCCGCTTGGTACGGCGCCTGGTGCGAGGATGTGCAGCACAGAGAGCATGTCTCTAGCTGCCGCCTCGTCGCCCGCTTCGTGTAGTGCGGCGGCAAGCGCGAGACTGCCGCCGAGAGTGGCACTGACCTGCTGCTGCACGCCGGCTTGATCAACTGCCGCGCGGCGCACCGGCGCTGTGGCCGACGTCGCCTGGGGCGGCTGCATCGCTCGACCAAGATGCTGTGCGGCGTCGCACGTCGGCGGCGTGGGCTGCACGTCGCGCGACGCAGGTGACGACGGAGCCAGCGGCGGCAGCGGCGCCGCAGCGAGAGGCTCGCTCGTCGTCACGCTCGCGCCAAGGCAGTCAACGGTTGTGCCGGAACCGACCTTCACAGCGAGCCCTCCGCAGTGCGCGTATCGGTGATTAGAGCATGGCGGCAGAACGGCTTCAATAGGCGCGAGCACCTCGACGGTGGCACGGGTGTGGGTTGTTGGCGCTTCTACTTCAGACACCACGCGCGAGCGGGCGAACACGGCTTGCGGGCTGGCCCGGCGACCCGACCGGTATGTTTGCCGAAGAGAGTCACGGCGTGTATCCTCATCTCATGGTGTTCTGCCACGGCCCTCAGCGGCCGAAGCCTCGCGAAGCTCAAGGGCAGCCTGCCGCGGGAGGTGCGAGGTGAAGGGGCTGCAAAGAACGCTCGAATGAATTCTCCCTTCCCGAGGTGAGTCATGAGAAACGCCATCGTCGTGGCCGTTGGAACAGGCGTGCTCTTCTGGTTACTCCCGGCCGTGAGTGCGGCCGCTCCCGTGGCGGTGTGGCATCTCGACGCGCCAGACGGCAAGCCGCTCAACGGACCGGGCGAGGTCGGCACCGACGACCTCGGGGGCGCGGCGGCGGGCAGCCTCAAAGGGCTGTGGCATTTCGAGGCCGGGACAGGGGCGACAGCGGCGGACGCGAGTGGCAACGCCAACACGGGCACTCTCGATGGTCCAGACCTGGCGCTCGGCACCACGGTGACCACATCCGCAGGATCCGGTGCCGCCATCGTTGACGGCATCATCGCGTACGCTTGGCAGCTTATGCCCGGCGGTGGATGGTTTCAAGTCGATATGGGGGCAACGCGGTCGGTGGGCCTCGTGCGCCTCTACGGTAACGATGGTGGGTCCGTCGCGCTCTCTACCGCGCCCGACAACGCCGGGGCCTGTGGCGCTTTCGTCTCGCAAGCCGCCCCCATCAAGGTCGCAGGAGTTCCCGCGAATACGTACGACTGGACCCTCGCCCCTGCGGTCAGCGCCCGCTGCCTGAAAATCACGTACACCAGTTGCTGCTTGTGGGTAAATGCGTTTGAATTGCTCGCCTATGCAGCGACGACCCCCACCGGCGCGCAGTGGTCGGTCGCCGGCAAGCTCGGCAATGCCATCACGGTCTCCCCCGCCTGGCCGGGCGTTACAGTCAAGGACTCCGCGTCTCTCAAGCTCGGCGCCAACCTCGCGCTAGAGGCCTGGGTCAAGCCGAGGGCCAACGTGGCCGGCACGGTTCGGCTGGTCGGCAAGGGCGCCGCCGCCACGCAAAACTACGACCTCCTGCGCGACCCCGACGGCGACCTCCTGTGGCAGATTGATGGAGCGGGCGGCAGCGGCGACTGCTCCAACAACCTCGGCCCCACAGACCCGCTGAACATCCCGGTTGGCAAGTGGACCCATGTCGCCGGCACCTTCAATGGCGTAACCATGAAGGTTTACGTCAACGGCGTCATGCGCAAGCAGTGCACCTTCGTCGATACGCCGCTGACCTCGACCGACGACTTGGCGATCGGTGCCGGCTTCGACGGCTCTATCGACGAAGTGGCGATCTTCAACAGCCCCTTGAGCGACGCGATCATCGCCGACCACTACCTGCGCGGGATGGCGACCGACGCCGCCGGCGCCCACGTCGTCGATGACACGGGCGCCCTGTCCACCACACCCGGCCGTGCGGCCGCAGCCCTGTCCTTCGATGCCATCGACGACTATGTGCAGACGCCCGACGCCGCGGACCTCAGTTTCACGAGCACGAGCTCGGTCTTTACCCTGAGCGCGTCGATCAAGCCGAGCGCCGTCGTCGGTGCGAGCGCCATCATCGGCAAGTACAGCACCGACGCGGGGAGCGGTTCCGAGTACTACCTGCGGCGCTCCGGCGACCAGCTGCAGCTGTTCCTTGATGCCGATGGTGTACCCGGGGGCGAGTACTATGAGGTCACCACCGATGCGGCCCTCACGACTGGGACCTGGGCCGACGTGTCCGTCGTGATCGACATGCAAGCCGCCTCGGTGTCGTTCTACAAAGACGGCGTGCTCCTCAACGACATCACGGTGGGCGCTTTCCCGACAGCGCTCGTGGATACCGCTCAGCCGCTGATGATCGGCGGTCGTCTCTGCGCTGGTGGGGTCGTCTGCGATCCCTTCGCCGGTAGCATCGACGAGGTCGCGGTGCTCGACGGCGCCTGCGTGTCGATAGCGGGCCAGGCGGCGGGCCTGGTCGTGAGCGGCGTGCCGGCGTCGGTGACCGCGGGTACGGCGGCATCGGTGACGGTCCGGGCGGTGACCTGCACGCTCGCGACGGTCACGAGCTACACCGGGACGATGACCTTCAGCTCCACCGACCCCTACCCGGCCGCCTTTGCGCCGAGCAGCTACACCTTCACTGGAGTCGACGCCGGCAGCAAGGTCTTCACCAACGGCGTCACCCTGAAGACCGCCGGGACTCAGTCGGTGACCGTGACTGACGCAGGGCTCGGTATCGGCGGTACGCAGGCGGGGATTGTCGTTGTCGCGGCGGCGGCGGCAAACCTCCTGGTGTCCTCGGGCACCCCACAGAGTGGCACGGTGGGCACGGCGTTGGGGCTGCCCCTGGTCGTGCGCGTGACCGACACCTACGGCAATGCGATCGCGGGTCGCGCGATCACCTGGGCGACGAGCGCCGGGGGCGGCGGTGTCACGCCGAGCTCGAGCACGACGAATGCGAGTGGTCTCGCGACGGCGGATGCGACGTTGGGCACGGTCTCGGGGACGAGCAACAACCAATGGACGGCGACGAGCGGCGCGCTCACGCCGGTGAGCTTCACGGCGACGGCGAATCCGGGAGCGGCAGCGAACCTCGCGGTGTCCTCGGGCAGCCCGCAGAGCGGCACGGTGGGCACGGCGTTGGGGCTGCCCCTGGCGGTGCGCGTGACCGACACCTACGGCAACGTCGTGCCGGGGGCCACGGTGAGCTGGACGACGACGGCGGGCGGCGGCAGCGTCACGCCGAGCACGAGCAACACCGACGCGAGCGGCATCGCCACGGCGAGCGCGACTTTGGGGACGGTCTCGGGGACGGGCAACAACACGTGGACGGCGACGCTCGGCGTTCTCACGCCGGCGACCTTCACGGCGACGGCGAATCCGGGAGCGGCAGCGAACCTCGCGGTGTACTCGGGCAGCCCGCAGAGCGGCACGGTGGGCACGGCGTTGGGGCTGCCCCTGGCGGTGCGCGTGATCGACTCCTACGGCAACCCCGTGCCGGGGCTGACGATCACGTGGACGACGACGTTGGGCGGCGGGAGTGTCGCACCAGCCACGAGCGACACCAACGCGAGCGGCATCGCCGAGGCCGGCGCGACTTTGGGGACGGTCTCGGGGACGAGCAACAACCAGTGGACGGCGACGCGGGTTGGTCTTGCCGGCTCGCCGGCTACCTTCACGGCGACGGCGACTGCCGGTGCGGCGTCGAGCATCGCGGCCTCTTTGGGCGTGGGTCAGAGCGGCACGGTGGGCACGGCGCTCTCGCAAGCCTTGGCCGTCATCGTCAAGGACACTTACGGCAACGCCGTGCCGGGAGTGCTCGTGGGCTGGGCGACGGCGGCGGGCGGCGGCGGTATCGCGCCGGCTTCGAGCACGACGAGCGCCGGCGGTGTCGCTACGGCGAGCGCCACCTTGGGGACCGTGGCGGGCACGAACAACAACCAATGGACGGCGACGAAGACCGGGCTTGCCGGCTCGCCGGTTACCTTCACTGCCACGGCGAACGCGGACGCGGCGGTCGCTCTGGCGCTCGGCGGCATCGGCGGCGCGACGGTGGCGGGGGCGCTGCACACCGTGACGGTGACGGCGCTCGACCAATTCGGCAACACCGCGGCGGGCTATCTTGGCACGGTGCAGTGGAGCTCGAGCGACGGCGCCGCGGTCTTGCCCTTCGATCTCACGTTCGGCGGCAGCGACTTCGGCGTCCACGTCTTTACCGACGCCGTCGTGCTGAAGACCGCCGCAACGCAGTCGGTGACGGTGACCGACACGGTGAACGGTCTGCTGACCGCATCTATCTTGGGGATCTTGGTGAGCCCGGAGGCGGCGAGCAAGCTCAGCGTGACGGGCATCACGGCGACGACGGCGGGGGTGGCACGCACGGTGGTCGTCACCGCGCGGGACCCCTTTGACAACGTGGCCAAAGGATACCTCGGCACGGTGGCCTTTGGCTCGGACGATCCGTATCCGGCGAGCCTACCTGGCAACACCACCTTCACCGCCCTCGACCAAGGGACGCGAACCTTCACAAACGGGGTGACCTTCAAGACGTCGGGGACGCGCACGGTGACGGCGACGGACGTGCCGACCTCGAGCATTACCGGGCTGCAGAGCGGGATCGTGGTGAGCCCGGCGGCTCGCGACCACGTGGTCATCAGCGGCATCGCGAGCCCGCAGGTGGGCGGCAATGTGCCCTACGGCCTGCAGGTGGTGGACAGCTTCGGCAACATCACGCCCACGGTGACGACCCTCCTCGCCGACATCGGCACGACGAACAGCGCCCTCATCGCGACGACGACGCTCTTGGGTGGATCGACGGGTGGCACGAGCACGACGGGGAGCACCGATGGGCAGGGCGCGGGGCAGGTGACGTTGCGGGACGACGTAACCGAGGGCGTGACCTTGTGCGTCTCGTCGCCGAGCTTTGTGGCCGTTGCCTGCCTGCCGCTGACGTTCATTCCACGGGCGGCGGACCATCTGCTGCTGACCCCGGCGGTTACGAGCCTGGTCGTCGGCACCAGCGTGACGGTGGCAGTGCAGCTCGTGGACCTCTTCGACAACGGTGTCGCGCAAGCGGTGGCGGCAACTCTGGCGGTGAGTGGCTCGGCGCGCTTCGGCGGGGGGAGCAACACCACGAGCATCACCACGGCAGCCGGCACGGGTCAAACGAGCACCCAGGTGACGAGCACAGTCGTGGGCTCGGTCTCGGTGAGCGTCACGTCCACCGACAAGGGTGGCGGGGTGCCGCTCGCCGGGGTGAGCCTGGCGGCGGGCATCGTGTTTACGGCCGCAGCGGTCCATCACGCCGTGCTGACGACGGTGCCGAGCACCACGGCGGGGGCGAGCTTCACGGTCAATATTCATGCCGTCGATCAGTATGGCAACTCGACGGTGGGAGAGTCGGAGGTCTGCCTGACGACCAACGCCGGCTCGGGGGGCAGCCCTCTGGTCGTCGCGACCGCGGGGACGTGGGGCGCCCCAGCGGGCTCGATGATTTGCGGCAAGACGCGGGCGTCCGACGGCGTCGGCACGCTGAGCATCACCGACACCCGCGCCGAGACGATCGGCCTCGTCGGCACGAGCTGGGTCGGGAGCATTACGCCCGTCTCGCAGAGCGCCACGGTGGCGGTGGTGCCGGCGGCCGCGGACCACCTGGTGATGGCACCGACCGACGGTGTCGCCCCGACGTGCGGCACTGAGCTCGTCGGCATGCAGCTCGTGGACGTCTACGGTAACGCCGTAGCATCGCCGGCCTTCGTCGGGCTCGCTGTGACGGCCAACCTGGCGGCGCTGCATCCAAAGGTCGCCGCGACCAGCGTCAACGCTGCGGTCAACGTCGTGTCAACGTCGGGATCTTTGTCGCCGGGGGGTGCCGGCGACGCGACGGTGACGCTCGACGGCGTCGACACGCTGACCTTGCGATGGACGCTGCCGGGCCTGTCCGGCCCGCCGACGGGCACCGTGGCTGTCGTGTTCGACACCGGCGCGCCCGATGCGGCGAAGTCGCTCTTCGTCTCATCGCCGCCGAGCGGTGCAAAGATCGACGCTTGGTCGGGCGAGGCGACGCTGACGGTGACGCCGAAGGACGCCTGCGGCGCCAATCTCGGACCAGGGTACGATGTGGATCTGACGGCGACGTTTGGCTTGCTCTCGGACGCGAGCCCGGCCGGCGATGGCAAGAGTCGCGCCCTCGACAACGGCGACGGTACCTACACCTCGACCTTCCGCACCGACGGCGCCGATTGCCCGGCGGTTCCAGCCACACTCAGCGTGGTGGTCACGGACCCTGCCACGATGGTGCCGGTGGCGCTACAAACCACCGTCAGCTTGAGCTCGGCGTGTGAGCCGGTGAGCCCGGCCTCAGTCGTCACTCCTGCTACCGCGTCGCTCGAGGCCTGCGCTGCCGGCCTGATTCACGCGGATGGCATCACCCACGATGCGGGCGCTTTTACGACCGTGTCGGTGACGCCGGTCGACCTCAACGGCAAGCCGCTCGGTCCGAACCAATCGGTGCATATCAATGCCGATGGTGTGTTGCTCATCGAGCAGGGCGTGACCTCCCGAATCGACCCCGTGACCTTGGCGACGACCTACGACATCGAGGTTGGGTCCAACCGCTGCGTCAAGGCACCCGACTCGCGCGAGGTCGTCGTCAGCGTCAATGCGGTCGAGATGACCACGCGCGCCAAGATCGCCTTCAACTGCCCACCGGTCGCGTCGACCTTGATGCGCTTCTTGGCCCGTCCGGCGATCGTGCCTGCGGACTTGATCTCTGCCGCCGAGGTCGTCGTGACCGCCCGCGACACCTGCGGCAACCCGGCCTTCGCGCGGCCGACTACCCTGCGCATCGTCGATCTCGCGGCCTACGCCCGGGTTGAGCCCGCCACGCCGGTCGATACCGCCGACAAATTGGGCACGCCCGACGACGCCACAGCTGTGTTCAAAGTTCGCTCCGACCGCGCCGGCATCACTGCCGCCGAAGCGACGGTGACAGGCACGCTCGCCACGAGCCCGAAGGGGTTGCTGACCTTCGCCATGGAGGAGAGCACGGTGGTGATGAGTCCGAGCCGCGGCTGCGGATGTGCAGCAGCGAGCGGCGGCCCGCCGGCCGGCGTGTGGCTGCTCGGCCTGTGGGCCGTGGTCATCGGTCTTGCGCGGCGGGCTCGCCGATAGTCGACTAGCGTCCGGCACAACTCAGGGCAGCGAGGCCTTGAAGGCCGCATCGAACCCGAAGGGCGGCGGTGTCAGCACGAGCGCGCCGCCACTTGCGCTTTGACGCACGGCCGGCGCGCTCGTGCCGGTGGCGAGATCCCACCACTCGACGCTCCAGTCGCCGCTCGGCACGCCCGTCAGGGTGACACTGCTGCCGCGGAGTGTGCCCGGTACGAGGCCGATACGGGCAAAGGTGAGCGTCCCCAGGCGATTCTGGATCCAGCCGACGATGCGCTTCGGCGATTGCAGAGTGCGCACCCGCAAGAGCGGCTGCGGCGCGCTCATGCCGTAGCTCGCGATCCGGATCGTGCCGAGGCCTGTCGACTCGGCGGTGACGCTATGGGCGCCTGCACCGAGGGGCACTGAGACGAGCGTGCCGCCGACGACCCAGACCTCCTTGGCCGCCATGCCGTCGACCACCACCCGCAAGAGCCCGACGATGATGGAGGCGTCACCCACGACGATGTCGAAGCGGCCGGGGCCGCGCAACGTGACGTGGAAGGTCGGCGACGTGAACGCCGTCGTGCTGACGTTGTAAAGGTAGGCCCCGAGCGACGAGTCATCGGGGTTGAGCAGGCCGAGCTCGTCCACCGTGAACTGCGTGGCCGGCGCCTGGGTGTCGAGGGTGTGAAAGCCCGGCACGAAGGAGATGCTCTGCACCACGTCGCTCGTGCCGGCGTCGCCCTGCGTGATGCGGCGCTCGCCTTGCAGTGCCGCGAGCTGCTCACCGGCCACGAAGGCGCCGAGTCCACTGACCGCAACCGCCCCCGCCGCCGGCTCGCTACTGCCCTCCGGCATGCCGAGCGCGCTGCTTGGCGCGCTCGCGAGGAGCGCCGCCCAGGCCACCTCGTTGCCGGCGCGCCTTGCGGCCTCGGCCTTCTGCGGCTCAAAGAGGAGCAACGAGGCGGGTAGCTCGAGCGCGACCTGACCGATGACGAGCGGTCGGTGCAGCTTCGCCTTCAGCTGGTCGAGAGCCTGCGTGGCGACCATCGAGAGGTCATTGTCGGGCTGCAAAGGTAGCGACAGCAGGGCCTCGGCGTAGTCGACCGCCGTAAAGATGGCCGGATCGTACTGCTGCGCGGCCGCGAGGCTCGTCGTCAGCAGATGCTTGTACGGATCGCGCGTCCGGAAGAACTCGGCCATGGTGTGATGCCAATCGGTCGCGGCGCTAAAGTGCGTCACGAGCTCGTTCTCATTCGCACCGACCCCGTCGAGCGCGTGCCACAGCTCCCAGGAGTGCAGCGCCGTCGAGTAGCCGTAGCGTGCGATGAGATAGTCGAAGAGCCGGCGCAGTGAAGCGTCAGCCGCGCTGTTGCTCCACACCGCCGAAGGGTCGTCGCTCGGCAAGGGGCCGCCGCGCGCGACGCTGTAGGGATTGTTCACGTATTGCCCGTCGCCTACGAGCGAGAACGCGCGCGAGTCGAGCAGTGACAGCATGACGGCGACGCCTTGCTGTTCGGCCGCCGCGAAGATGGCGTCGAGCACGTAGGCGGCGCGCATATCGTAGCGCCCAAGGCCGGCCTCCCATTCGAGATCGAGGCCGAGATCGGCGCGCAGGCGTACGCGTGCCAAGGTGGCCTTCGTGGCGCCGAGTCGGGCCAGAGCTCGCTCGTAGACGGCCACGTCCGAAGCGACGAGGTTCTCGCCGACGCCAAAGAACGGCGTGCCGTCGTCGAAGACGAAGCTGTTGGCATCGAGCGGCGCTTGTCGAACAAAGCCGTGCCGCGTCGAGTTGGCGACCGAGAACTCGCGCGGCAGGCTGTTGACGGGCGACATGTTGGCCTGCCGCAAGACGAGGTGAAACGACCAGTCACCGGGCTGCGTCGGCGCGAAGCGCACCTTGAAGCCGTGGATGCCCCGCGGCGTGAGCGTCGTCTCGGCACCGCTGCCTGCGCTGCGCGCAAAGTCTTCGAAGTAGAACGCCGGCACTTCGAGCGCCGCGCCGCTCGGGTCGGTGAACACCGCCGCGAGCGCCACTTGGTCGCGGTCGAACGGATCGGCGTACGTCGTTGCGAGGTCAACGCTCACCTCGTACCTCGTATAGCGCGAGCCCGTAGCGGGAAAGTCGATCGATCGAAACGGCGGCGGGTCGCTCGGGGCTTGGGCCGCCTGCGGATCGTGGCCACACGCGGTGAGCGCGAGCGCGCCGGGCAGCAGGCACAGCTTCGCCATGTCGCGCGGCGCCAAGCGGCGCAGGCGAGCGAGGACGGTCAAGTGGCGCATCGATACTCTCCTCACGGTCGAATTCATCTCGGAGTCATACCAGATTGTTCAAATTCCGCCCCGTCTTTGACGCGCCCGTCACCGCAACGGGGCCTGTGCTCAGGGGCAGCTGCGATTTTTGCCGGCGCGATGTGCACACGCGATGATGCAGCCCGGACCAAATCCTGGTACGTTCGGCCGGCCAAGCCATTCTTGGCTCTGGTGACACAGGGGTGCTCATGACGATGGCTACTTTTACCGCTTTGGTGCTCGCGCTCTTGCGCGGCGTGCTACCTGTTTTTGCCGGCTACGCGCTGACCCGCTGGTGCGGGCTCGCGAGCGACGCCTTGCGCACGCTCCTGCGCTACGTGTTGTTGCCGGCGGTGCTCTTTAGCGCCCTGCTCGGTCCGGTGCAGCAGCGCACCTTCATGATCCTGTGCGGCACCGGCGTTGTCATCGCGCTCGCGGCCTACTTCCTCGCTCGCCTGCTCGCGCAGAAGCTCGCCGCGCAGCTCAGCCTCACTGCTGCGACGCCGGCCCTTGCGGCCTTTAGTCTGCCCTTCTTGGCGCTCGCCTTTGGCGGCCGTGGCGCGGCAGCGTTCACGGTGGCGCTACTCTTCGTCGTTGTGTCTTTGGCTCTTGCCTTTGCGGAGCTTGGTGAGCAGGGTTTTGGCGCTCTCATTCGCGAGCCGTGGCTCTACGCCGTCGTAGCGGTGCTCGTCCTGCGCATGACCGGCGTGCCCCTGCAAGGCGTCGTGCGCTTGATCGACCCGCTCGTCGATGCGGGCTTTGTGCTGCTGCTCATCTACTTTGGCACCCGCCTGCATCCCTTCTCGGGCTTCGCGGTCGGCGCGGCGTGGCTCGGCGCGGCATTGCGCTTGGGCGTAGCGGCGGGCGTGGCGGTCGCGGCCATCGTGATCTTCGACCTGTCGGCCGGCGTGCAGCAGGGGGTTATCGTCGCCGCCCTCGCTCCGAGCGCGGCCGGGAGTTTGGCCTTGAGCCGTGGTGGCAAGGAACGCGACGACGGTCGCACGACGCTTGTCGTCAGCACGACGCTCGCGCTCATCGTCCTCGCGCTTTGGCGCGCCTTCGGCCGGGCGTAACGGTCGCGGTCTAGCTGCGCGCGGCGAGGAGTTGGGCCGTAAACCGCGCCCGCAAATAGAAACCGAGCGGCGCGACTCGGCCGGCGCCGTCGGGCATAATGCCGACGGTGCGCACCCTCGCGCTCGCCGCTTTGGGCCGCACCTGCAATGCGGCGCCGCGCTCGGCTCGCAACTCCTCGGCGTGGCCGGCGCCGATGGCGCCCATCAAATCCTCCCAGTCGGCGCGCAATAGAGCCTCTTCGTTTGGGCTCGGTTGCCACAGCCGCGCCTGGCCAATGCGTCGCTCGCCCGGCGTGCCGAGGCGAGCCGAGGAGAGCGGCACGAAGAGCACGTGCGCGAGGCGCCGGCGCAAACGCGACGTCGCCCACTCCTCGCGCCCAGCCTCGGCCATGCTGACGGCGCAGACGAAGGTCGATTCGATAGGCTGGCCGCGCGCCCCGAGTGGGATCGTCTTGAGCTCGACTCCGAGTGCGGGAAAGTCCGGCCCGTCACCCGCGTCGGCCGCCGCCCCGAGCGCCAACTCGAGCAACTGGCCCGCGAAGCCCTTGGCCGAGCGCCGAACGCTCGGCACTGGCACGCCGAGCCCGGCGGCCACCTCGCCAAGCGTATGCCCACACAACGCGTGGGCGCGCACCACGAGCTCAGCTAGGCTTTCGGGCGAGGGTCGGCGCATGCTGGCGAGAGCGTAGCGCAAGCGCGGCCGTTGCCGGTAGGGATCTGTTTCCTTGTGGCTTGCGCGCCGGTCGGAGAAGATGGCGCCGGCCGTCAGGCGGAGGTGTCGACGTAATGCGCATCATTTTCGTGTTCTTGCTCGCGGGTAGTGGTTGTACGGCGCTCTTTGGCAGCGGGCAAAAGGCCAAGCCCACGCCGTCGCGCGGCGCGGCGCCCGCCGCCGTCCCTGTCGCCGAGCCTGAGGACGACAGCACCGGCGACGAGACCGGCGTCAACTCCATCACGACGACCATGCGCAACTTTCGTCGTTCACTCGACGGCAAAGAGTTTGATGCCGCCAGCAAGCAGCTGCGCCGCGCCGAGAACAGGATCAAGAACGCAAACGAGGTGACGCGCAGCCACCCCGACTTCGAGGACATCTCGGACCTCGTGCGCAAGGCGCGTCCCCGCCTCGAACAAGCCATCGAGCAGGATCGCATCGCGCGGCGCAATGCCACCATCGACGATCTTCTGCGTCGCGGTAGCGTGTTCATGGAGCGCGGCGCCCTCATTCAAAAGGAGCTCGAGGCGCGCTTGCCCACCAAAGAGGACCAGGGCAACTTGACCGAGATCATCGACGGCCTCGCCGAGCTCGCGCGCGAAGGGCAGCCGTTCGTCGACGAGCCGCGCTATCTCGAGCACACCAACCTGCGCGACGCGTTCGCCGCCACCCTCATCGAGCGTCGTCGTCAAAGCGATTGGCAGCTGCTCACGAGCGCCACGGTGGCCAAGGCTGTCGACGTCGCGCAGACCGCCCTCGCCAATGCCAAGAAGGCGACCGCCACCGACGAGCAGCTCGAGGCGCTCAAGGTGGCCAACGATGGCCTCGTGGCCTGCGTGACGGCGGTCAGCAACAGTGAGACACAGCCCGGCTTCGACGCCGGCAAGCTGCTCGATAGCCGCCTCGGCACCCTGTCGGCCGGTGAGACCAAGCGCCGCTGCCTCGAGAACGGCGGCACGGTGCGCGCGCAGATCGACAAGCTCACCTGGCAGCGCCGAATCGAGGGCGTCACCGTCAAGCTCGACGCCACGCTCGGCGCCTTGAAGGCGGCCAGCGGCGCCGCTGAGATGCTCACTCTTTGCGATCCGGCGCTCGCCGCCCTGCTCGAGTGCAAGAGCAGCCTCGAGGTCGCTAGCGCTCTGCCGGGGCGAGAGGCCGGTCGTGTCTTTACGAGCGTCTTCGGCGCGCTCGCCGCGCCCGCCTTGCACCAAGCCTGCGTCGATGAGCGCGCCCGCCTGATTGGAACGTTGCCGAGCTTGCGCTGGAAGAAGAACGTCGAGATCCTGCGTGACGGACTCGCGGCCTTGCAGCCACTCGTGCAGCAAGCTGGTGCCCTCACGGACGCGGGCCCACTCGTGCAGGCCTGGGGCAGTATCGCCGCCTCCTTTGCCACCTGTGCCGCGCGTGCCAAAACGCTCGGCCGCGACAAGGACCGCGACGAGCGCTTTGCCGTCGACACTGCGTTTGGACCCTTGGCCATCGACGCCATCGAAAAGGAGTGTGAGCACCAGCGCGCGATCGCTGGCGATGAGCTCGCGCGCGCGCAGGAGCTCCTGCGCTCCGACGTCTTCGTCAAGGCGTGCAAGGGCGACGAGATCGCGACGGTGCGCCGCGAGGGCGTGCCCACCAAGATTCTCGATGTCGAGGGGGGACGCGTCTTCGTCTACGAGAAGAAGGGTAGCCCATCGAAGAGCTACGGCTTCGAGGCGAGCGGCGCCAGCGTCGATTTTGCCGAGCGCTGGCGCGATAACGCCACCCACATTGGCGAGGAGCTCACCCGCGTCGTCGCCGCGCTCAAGTCAGCGAAGGACGCGACCACGCAGCTCGCGGCGCACAAGGAAGCGCAGCCGGTCCTCGCCGCGTGCATCGAGGGGCTCACCGACACCGAGAAGCGACCGGGTTATGACGCCGCGGCGAAGTTCGACTCTGGCCTCGGCAAGCTCGGAGCCAAGGCGCTGCGCGACGCGTGTGTGGTCAAGCAGCGCGAGCTCGAGCAGTTGGAGCCCGGCGTCGCTTGGCGTGCCGAGCTCGAGGACACCGCGCGGCGTGCGCAACAGGCTACCGAACAACTCGGGCGCGCGAAGGGTTCGACGGGCGTCGAGGCGCGGCTCGCCGACGCAGGGGCGGCGCTCGGCGGCTTGAACGAATGCGTCGAACGCGGCGAGGCGCTGTCGAGTCGACCGGGCGCCGACAAGAAGGCGAGCGTCGCGAGCCCGTTTGGTCCGGTTACGGCGGTCGCTCTCGTCAAGGCGTGCAAGGCGCAGTTGCCCGTGGCGCAAGCCGCGCTCGAGGCCGTCCTCGCAAGTCAGAAGGTCGAGCGCTTCGTCACGTCGTGCAAAGGAGACGAAGGTGGGGTCGCCGCGCGCGAGGGCGTGCCGAGTCGGATCGAGCCCGTCGGCAGCGGTCGGGTCTTCGTGTACGAGCCCAAAGACAAGCGCGGCAAGGTTAAGCGCTTTGCTTTCGATGCGGAGGGCCGCCGTGTCGAGGAGATCATTCTCAGTCAATGATTTCTCTTAGTGTCGCAGTCACATCCTGCGTGTCGCTGTCTCGATTCCTTATTTTATAGGCGTATGCGGCGACATTGCCTCTGGAACCCAACTCCCTGTGCTTCAATCCATTGCCTATGCATAAGATCCACTGTCGCACAGGCATCTCAGCTGCATGCACAACAATAACACTACTGGGAGTAGTACAATATTGACAGACGCGTATCGCACGCCGAATTCAAGCCCCTGCGCGCTATCGACCTCGGAAAAGTCAGCCTGCACCTATCGCGCGTAACGTAGTGTACCGTATTGTAACGCAAGTGTCTGACATTGCGCACCTTTTTACACATCGCGGCCGAAAGCAACGGCGGCGCGTCGCAGCCTCGAAAAAGCAACCCCTTGATTATACGATGGTCCAGTTGACGGATCGCGATCCACGACGTACAAGAGTGAATCGGGCCCTGGGTTTTGGCGGTTTGGCTACCGGGCGCGGCGTCGGGAAGGTCCCGAGGCCGAGTCGGTAAACCTGGGAATTCCTACGGGAGAGACAAATGACTAAGGCAGAGTTGGTTGAGAAGATCCACGGGACGCACGCTGGGCAGCTGACCAAGAAGCTGGCCTCGGACCTCGTCGACGCGGTGTTCGAGAACTTGGCCGGCGCCATCCGCAAGGACAAGCGGTTCTCGTACCCGGGCTTCGGCACCTTCGTGGTGCGCAATCGCAAGGCGCGCAAGGGCCGCAATCCCCAGACGGGAGAGGCCATCAAGATCAAGGCGAGCAAGGGCGTGGGCTTCCGCGTCGCCAAGAGCCTCAAAGACAAGCTCTAGGCCAAGCCTAGGCTCGTCGCACGAGAAGCGAGACCCCGGCGGGGAGTGCCCCGGGGGTCATGAGCCGATAAAGACGCCGAGTGGACTCACGTTCACTCGGCGTTTTTTTTCGTGCGCCGTGAGCGGCACTGACGGAGGGCTTTCGCCCGCCGCCTGCACGCTCTCGACGCAGAGGATACCCTTGATGAGCTCGCTTTGGTCCTTGGCCCTCGCGGCCGGGCTCGCGGGGGCGCTCGCCATCTGGGGAAAGCACCCGGGTCGCATGTGGGTGCACTTTGTCTGTAAGCCCCTCACCCTCCTCGTCATCATCGGCATCACCGTGTACTGGCCGACGCGGCTGTCGCCGCTCGCCTATGCCGTTCTGCTCGTGGCGCTCGGTCTGTCGTGCCTCGGCGATGTCGCACTCATGTTCGCTCGTGCGCCGCTCGTGCTCGGTCTCGCGATCTTTCTTGCGGCCCATGTGGCCTATGTCGTCACGTTCTCGCTCGGTGTAGCGTGGGCGCCCGGGCAGCTTGTTTGGCTCGCGCTGCCGCTCGTCATAGCTGGGCTCGTGCTGCGCTCGCTTTGGCCGCATCTTGGGCGCTTGCGGGCGCCGGTTGCGGTCTACGTCGGCGTGCTCGTGCTCGTGGTCTGGCGTCTGTGGTCGCGCTTCGATCTGCGGGCTGAAATCGGCGCAGCGGCTTGGCTCGAGGGCGGTCTCGGCGCGCTGCTCTTTATGGCTAGCGATAGCCTGCTCGCGCGCCGCCGCCTTGCCCACCGGCCGGTGCCCTACGCGCTCGAGCTTGGCTGTTACTTCGTCGCGCAGTGGTGCATGTGCCAGAGCACATGGCAGAGCATCGGCTAGCGGATGGAGCGCGCCGTCGCCGGTGTTAGGTTTCGGGCGTCGCTTTGAGCGCCGCCTTGCCGGCCTTGACGTACACCTGGAAGCGTACGTCGCGGCAGCCGTGCTTGGCGATAACCGCCGCGCGCGTCTCTTCGAGTCGCTGGCGGAACTTCTCGTAGGCGAGCTCGCCCGCTTCGTTGCAGCTCATCCGCGTCGCCACGAATTCATCGTACACTTCGACGAAGTGGGCTTCGCGCGCCTCGTCGTCGGCCGCTGCGGGCTTAGTCGCTTTGCTCGTGCTCGGCGTCGCTGGTTTCGCGGCGCTGAGCAGGCTGTCGACCTCGGCCGCGTCCGCCGGTGCGGCAAACAGCGAGTCGTCGATCCGCTCGCTCGCCGTCGCCTCGCCACGCGTCGCAGCGGGCTCGGGCGTGGCGCCGCTCAGCTCGTCGATGGCGTGCGAGGCCTCGGACTCCTCGGGTAGGCCGCCTGGCATTGCCATCGCCGCGCCGCCATCGAAATCCATGCTCGCGACCTCGGCCAGCGGCGAAAAACCATCGTCTTCCTTCTTGGGCTGCGCCTTCGTGCGTCCGCCGGCGTTTGCGTTCGGCGGGGGCGGGGGCGGGGGCGGGGATCGGCCGAGCGAGCCTGCATTGGTGATCCCTTCGAAGTGCAGATCGCTTACCTCGGGCGCGTTGCCGACCGACTGTGCCGACAGGACGTCGTCGACCGAGGGTGAGTGCGGTAGCGCGCGTCCGGGCGCGGCGCCCGCGCCAGAGCGCTCGACCGTCTTGTTGAGCAAGAGCACAAGGCGCGAGAGCTCGCCTGGCAACGATCGCTCGCCGAGCTGAGCCGGGCTTTCTCCGTTTTGTAGCTCCGCTAAGAAGTCGGTGACGCGCTCGACCCCGCGTTGTAGGCGCAGGCCAAGTCCGGCGAGCATGAGCGCGTGCGCGAGCCACAACGCGACGGCCATGGCTAGAGCGAACATTTGTCGGCCCGCGAGCTCGCCGAAGATCGGCGTCACGTCGGCGAGGACGTAGCCATGGGCATTTTCGAGGCCAGGTATCGCGAAGCGGCGGCCAAAGATTCCGACCTGCAGCTGGCCCGCGAAGAAGGACGACTCGGCGAGTCCACTCGCGAACAGGATGTTGCGCTCGGCCGTGCGTGCAGCAACGAGCTCGGGCCGGGCGCTGCCTGGCCCTTCGGGTGCGGTGAAGCCTTCGGGGCTCTGGCCAAGGATGACCTTCTTGTCGACGAGCAATAGCGCGTCGAGCCCGCCAGCCGGCGAAAGGCTGCGCAACGTGCGCTCGACGAGGATCGCGCCGCCGATCTTTCCTCGTTGCAGCAGCGGCGCCGCGCCAAAGTAGCGCACCTCGCCCTCTTCGCTGCGCACGCCGTGCAAGGTGGCGCCGGCGAAGACGCCGTCGAGCAGGCCGCGCGGGGCGCTGGTGTCGCTCGGCGGCACCGGAACGGGCTTCGGTGGCCGGGGCGCCGCCTCGCTGTTGGCCCCCTCGCTATCGGTAGCCGCGGCGGCCGCTGCTGCCGCTGCCGCTGCCGCGCCGCCGTTGACGGGCCGTCCTGGCGCCAGGCTCGTACCGACGGCGAAGCTGCTCCTGTCCGAGATCATGACCACGCCGGACTCACCGACGAGCGCCACGCCGTCTACCGTCGGGTGCGTCGCACGGAAGGCGGCGACGCGCTCGGTGAGCTTGGCCCGCAGCATCTCGAGGCGATTTTGTAGCGCCGCGGGTGGGGTGCGCGCCGCGCCTTGCACGAAGTTGACGACCGTGGCGAACATCTTGAGGTCGGTGACGAGCGTTTGATCGGTGGTCATGTCGGCCGCGAGGCGTGGCAGATCGCCCCCACGGCCGAGCAGGTCGCTCTCGAGTGCCGCGGCGCTCACGTCGAGCAGCGTGCGTGTGGTCTCGAGCGCCCGACCTTGGGCGCTGGCCATCGATCGCGCCGCTGTGACAGCCGCGAAGGCCAACAGGGCGCCACTGACGAGGATGAGGACAAGACGTTTGAGCATCGCGACGGCAAACCTTGGTCTACCCAGATGGGCGGTGTTGGCAAGTGTGCGAGCTCATCGCCCGCCGCAGGCTTACGCCCCAAATTGCGGGCGTCGTTGAATTCTCTTAGCCAGAACGGGGGCTGTCAACGCCTTTCCCGCGCGTCGTTTGATGAAGCTCGTGTTCCACAACGAGCCGAGCGCCAAGAACAGAAAGCCGTAGGCGAACAGCAGCAGGAACGGAATCGCGAAGTATCGCCCCGAGGTCAAGGCCGCGAACACTGCCCCTACCATGTAGGCGCCGAGCATCAGCTCGATGAGGGCCTGCCAATCGGCTGCCACGAAATAGCCCGCGTCGCATAGTGAGCGTTGCGATCGTCCGCCAGCCTTCGGCGTGCGGTTGAACGCCGTCTGTTGGCCGGTGAGCGCTTCGAAAACGGCGCGCGTGTTGTTGACCGCCATGCCAATGCCGAGCGCTAGCACGACCGGTACGTGGCGCAGGGCGCGCCAGCCCGAGCCGACGCGGCATTCGGCGACCATGTAGAAGGCGATCATCGAGACCATCGAGCACACGAAACACAGGGCGTCGAGGGTGTAGACCGCCCACAGTGCCGTGTGAACGCGGATGCTGATGGCGAAGGGCATGAGCGCCGTGAGTAAGAGCACGAGCGGGTAGGCGAAGTTGGCACCGAGGTGAAAGACCGCCTCGCGCTTGATGCGCAGCGGCAGATCGCTCTGCAGGATGCGCGAGAGCAGTTGCATCGCGGTTTGTATCGAGCCCTTGGCCCAGCGGTGTTGCTGCGTCTTGAAGGCCTGCACGTCGTCGGGCAGCTCGCCCGGCACCTCGACATCCTCGCGGTAGACAAAGCGCCAGCCCTTGAGCTGTGCGCGGTACGACAGGTCGAGATCTTCGGTGAGCGTCAAGCCCGACCAGCCGCCGGCGTCGTCGATAGCCGCGCGCCGCCAGATGCCGGCCGTGCCGTTGAAGTTGAAGAAGCACTGCCGCGCGAAGCGACCGCCGTGCTCGTTGGCGAAGTGCCCGTTGAGCAGGATCGCTTCGGCCTGCGTCAGGAGCGAATCGGCGCGGTTCAAGTGGCCCCAGCGCGCTTGCACCATGCCGACCTTGGCGTCCTGGAACTCGGGGACGAGCCGCAACAACATGTCGGGGTGAGGGGCAAAGTCGGCGTCGAACACCGCCACGAGCTCGGCGCTCGAGCGCAAGAGGCCCGCGGCGAGCGCTCCGGCCTTGAACTGCTCGCGGTTGCCGCGCTGCATGTGCTCGATCGCCACGCCCCGCTCTGCCCAGCTCGCGACGGCGGCGCCAACGATGCTCGAGGTGCCGTCGGTCGAATCGTCGAGGATCTGAATGGTCAGGCGCGCCCGTGGATACTCGAGCGCACAGACGGCGTCGATCACGCGGTTGGCGACGAAACGCTCGTTGTAGAGCGGCACCTGCACGAGCACGTGCGGCCACTCGGCCGGGGCCTGCGGCAGCGCGCGGCGCAACGAGCCAAGAGCGTGGCGCGCTAGAACGACACGATGCACGGCCACGAGCGCCAGTGCGGTCATCAGGGCCATGTAGAAGGAGAGCAGGGCGATTTCGAAAGGACTCATAGTGGTAATTTTTTCGCCGCCGAGGCGACGACTGACCTGGTTTACTGTCCCTCTCTAGCGCGAATTCGACTCGAAGTGGAGCGATATCGGTGCGTAGCGCCGTTCTCACTCGTCGCTATGGAAATAGCGGTCGAGCGCGTCGCGGACAAAGAGGCGCGAGCGATGCAGCCGCGCCTTGACGGTCGGCACCGTAAGGCCGAGCGTCTCGGCGACTTGCTCATTGTTGAGTCCCTCGACCTCGCGCAGGACGAGCACGAGGCGGTACTTCTCAGGCAAGCGCGCCACGGCTTCATTGAGATGTTCGGCCAGCTCGCGCGTCAGGAGCTTGTCCTCGGGTTGGCGACTCCAGTCGCTGCTCGGCCAGATGGCCTTGTCGCGGCCGCGCCCCCCCGGTCCCGCTTCAGGCAGATCCTCGAGGGAGAGTAGGGGCTTGCGCCGGCGCGTGCGCAGCCGCATGAGCGAGCTGTTGGTGGCGATGCGAAAGATCCAACTCCCTGGCGCGCTGTCGGCGCGAAACGAGTTGAGGCTTCGGAAAAGGTTGAGGAAGGTGTCTTGGACAACCTCTTGGGCGTCGGGCCCGTTCTTGGTCATGCCAAAGGCGAGCCGGTACACCCGGTCGTGGTAGCGGCGCACGATCTGCTCGAACGCCGCGTAGTTGCGTGCCTTGGCTGCCGCGAACAGCTCGAGATCCGTCTGTTCGGTCTTGGCCTCTTTCGCCGCATGCATCTCGGCGGCACCGTACGTTCTGTCACGGCATGGCGTCAAGCCGCTGCCGGGCTCTGCGATAGGCCTCGCTTTGCGGCCGAGCGATCTGGAGCACCTGGCGGTAGCGCATCCGAGCAAGGTCGCGATCGCGCGGGCGTAGGGCCTCGGCGTCGTCGAGGACGCCCTCGGCGCGCTGCTGCAGCTCGTCGTCCTTCTTGCGCGCTTGGACGTGCTCGGGATTGAGCGCCAGCGCGGCGCGAAAGCTCGCGGCCGCTTGTCCGAAGCTCTGCGCCAACAGGGCCTGGATTCCCGAGACGTAGTGCATGTCGGCGAGCTTGCGATTGAGATCCGCCGCGAGCTTGGTCGGCCGGTCGCCCGTGATCTTGCCGGCAAACCCCTTCGCCTGCTCGAGCAGCCGCCGCGCCGGCTCGGCTCGCTTGGCTTTGTACTCCTCGAGGCCATTGTCGTAGATCTGTTTGAACTTATGGATCTTGGCGATGAGCATGTTCGCCTCGTCACCGCTCGGGGCGTCGGCCGCCGTAGCGAGCGCCTCGTCGATGTCGCCCTCAGCGAATTGCGCCACCGCCCGCGCCAGCACTGGGCCGCCGCCGCGAATCGGGGCGGGTGCCGCGCTGCGCGGCGTCGCGTTTTGGGCCGCCGGCGCGAGTGGACGTGAGCTCGTCGCTGGCGCGAGCGTCGCCGTGCCGCCGCCTTCGGCCCGCGCGAGGAGACTCGCGACCTCGGGTGCGTTCGGGCGCACGCGCTGGACCCAGTGCAGCAGCTCGACGGCCTCGGTGGACCGTCCGGCGTCGAGTGCCTGCCGGGCACGCCCGAGTCGCGCCTCGAGCTCGCGCTCGATGGCGCGGCTGATCTCGATGGCCTCGTTCGCGTCCGGTGAATCCACCAGGGCCGTCGCGCGGGCATAGGCATTCGCCAGATCGCCCTGTTCGAACGACGCCCGCATGGCCGCGAAGGCCTGCATGTTCGACTTTTGCCGCTCGAGGGCCTCCAAGTAACGGTGACCGTGCTCGTTGGCCGGCTCGAGGCCAGCGAAGATCTCAAACTGCGTCTTGGCGGCGTCGAAGTCGCGGGCTCGCCAGGCATCGACGCCGGCTTGGAAGTAGGCAAACGCCGTGTCTTCGCGCGGTGTCGTCGGACCGCGCCGCCAGGCGACCACGCCGAGCACGATGACCATCAGAAAGACTACGTTGGCGATGCTCATGACCGCCGGGAGGATGACCGTTCGCAGATCGTTCGGTGTTGACGGCGACTCGCTCGCGCCGGCGGCCGCGTCGGCGTCGGCCGGCGCCGCGGTCACCTGCGACGGCTTGCCGGCTGCCCAGAAGTGCAGCTCGCAGTGTCCGAGCGATACGAGGTCGCCGTGTCGCAACGCGCGGCGTGCGATCCGCTCACCGTTGACGAAGGTGCCGTTGCCCGACTTCTTGTCGACCAGAATATACTCGTCGCCGTCGCGATAGAGCCGCGCATGCTCACGTGAGACCGACGCCTCGGTGACGATGATCGTGCACGTCGACGCCCGGCCGAGGGTCGCCTCGCGCATGAGCGCGAACTCCTTGCCGCTCTCGGGTCCATTCGCGCACTCGAGTCGCGCGCCCTTCTCGGGCTGCACCTCGTTGCCGAGTACGAAGATGTTGGTCTTGCCACGCGCCGGCTGGCCGTCGACCGCCTCCCCGTGCGCGATGCTGCTCTCGCCGGTGAGGCTGCGCCAGCCGCCCGGCTGCGCATCGACACCGGCCCACGCGTCCTCAACCGCCGCGGTGTTTGGGCCGCGATCGGGTGCCGTTGGCTGCGACGCCGAGAGCACCGAATCGAGTGGGCCCGTTGGGCGCCGCCGCCCTGGCACGACGCGGTCGCCCTCGGGCGGCACGAAAGGCAGCGTTGCCTCGCGCGGCAAGCTCGGCCTCGCCATCGTCGGCTTGGCGAGGATGGCTGTCGGGACGCGCGGCTCCACGGGCGCCCCCGCGGCTGGAGTCGGTGGCTCGTGCTGGTCAGGATCGGTGGCCGGCTCGTCGGGAAAAGCAAGGCCGAGCCCGTCCGCTGGGGACGGGCTGCTTGGTGGTGGCGCGAGGGCCCCGGCGGCCGGCGCAGCAGGTCGTGCCACACGCTCGCTCGGAAACGCGTCACCGAGCGAGGCTGGATCTTGGAAGATCGGGCGCGGTCCAGAGCCCGACGGCTTCTCGGGCGGCGCTACGTCGTTCATGAAGTCATCGGCGGCACCGAGTGGCGCCCCAGCGCCGTCACCATCCGGCGCCGCGGCGGCGAGAACGTCGCCGAGGTCAATGCGGGCTTGCGACTCGGCGTGCACCACGGACGGATCGCGCGACGCGACGGCCGACCAGTCCTCGTCGTTGCCAAAGACATCGGTCGGTGGCGGCGGCGACGAGCCCGAGAGCGCACTCTGCTCAGCCGGGATCTCCGCGAGCAACCGGGCCTCGAGCGCGCCAGCCGCGTCGCTCGTGCCCTCGCTCGCCGCCTCGCGCGTAGCCTGCCTCGCGGCCTCTTTGGTCGCCTGTTCGGCCGAAAACGTGGCCAAGATCTTGCCGTCAACGACCGTTCGCTCGGACGTCTCGGCAAGCTCATTCTCCTCGGCCGGCCCGTCGCGCGTGTCGTGCTCGCTGTTCGCATCTGCTTTCGCCATACTGCCTCGCCGCCCACAATAGCCGAAAGCCATTGCAGCGCGAAACAACCGTCGCGTCAACGCGTTGCTGCGTGCGGGCCCGACTGCCCACCGCCCGCTCGCAAAGGCGCCGGTCGAGCGCGTCTTGACAGCTTGGCCGAGAATGGTAGACAGGCCAGACACCCTCCTTGTCCGCGTGGCGCGGCAGTCACTCTCCTGAGGTACACCATGTCGGTCGGGATCATTCTCATCGCCGTCGTTGCGTCCTTGCTCGCCGGGGCCGCGTTTCTTTCCGCGCGTGCCGCGCAAGGCCAAGTGAAGGCGCGCCGCGCCGAGCTCGCGGCGTTGCACGAGACGCTCAAGACGGCGCAGGCGCGGCAGAACGAGCTGCAGAAGAAGGCCGAGGAGCGACAGGATGAGCTGCGCGAGGTCAAGCAGGATCTCGCGGCCCTGCGCAAGAAACACCATGGCGCGCAAGAAGAGGGCAAGGCGCTGCGCGAGCAGCTGCGCTCGCAGGCCGAGGAGCGGGACAGTTTGCGCAACCGCCGGCCAGCGTTCGAGGGTACAGCGACGCCCGCCGCCCCCGTGGCGCCAGCGAAGTCGAAGGCCAAGGACGCGGCCACGGCCTCGCCGCCGCCACAGCAACGTCACGAGCCCGTCTCACCGTCGAGCTCACCCGACGCCAGCGCCGCGCCGGTGGCGGCCGCGCGTCCGCCCTTTCTGACCGAGGAGCGCAGCGCGCAGCTCGTCGCCGAAAATCGTGAGCTCGCTGCCAAGCTCGTTGCCGTGCGCGAGCAGGGGCGCGGCGAGAAGGCCGAGCTCGCCCGTCTGCGCACCTACACCGAGCAGCTGCGGCGCATCGACATCATCGCCAAGGGCCAGCTCGAGATCCTCGAGGACAAGCTCGCCGGCCTCGGTCGCGACTACTACGAGGCGGTCAGTGAGCTCGCCGCGCTAAAGGGGCAGGTCATCCCGCCGTCACGCCACGCGCCGCGCAGCGCGCCTGTCGCGCGAGCTCCAAAGGCGGCCGACTCCACCGACGACGGCCACCCCGGGGAAGCCTTGGCGAGCGAGGTGGCAGACTGAGCCTTCTTTCACTCGGTGGCGCGTGAGCCAAGCACCCGTCGCCCCCGCGCTATCGCCCTTTGGCGCCGGTCTCGGCAGAGCGCTTGCCCTGCGCGGTCGCGACTTGCTCGTCGCCAAGGACCTCGCCACGCTCGTGCCCGCCCTCGCGCCGCTCGAGGCGTACTTCATAGTCAAGGAGCTCGGCGTCGGTGACGCCGTGCCGATTCTGCTGCACGCCACGAGCGAGCAGCTGCAGGCCTTTGTTGATCTCGATTGTTGGGCGGAGGGCAGACCGGACGCGGTCGAGCTCGATGCGTGGCTCGCGCCGTTCGCCGCCGAGGGTCCCGACGAGCTGGCGCATGTGTTTAACGCCCTCGACGAAGAGCAGCAGATCCTCTTTCTTGGCGACAGCTTGGATGTCTACGATCTGCGGGCCGAGGAAGATCCCGAGACCGAGCCCGACAAGCCGCGCTTGACCACGCCCGACGGCTTCTTCGTCATCGTGCCCAAGGTCGATCAGGATTCGCGCGAGGTCGATCTCTTCATGCTCATCCGCAGCCTGTACCGCGCTTCGCTCGAGCAGGCCTTTCGCTTGCTGATGGCCGTCAAGTGGGAAGGCGGCGCGGACACCGAGGAGCGCGCCCTGCACTTTCGCACCGGCCGCCTGCAAGACCTCGGCTTCCCGGAGCCCGCCGATGCCGCGCGCCTCTTTACGCCGCCACCCAAGAAGCGACGCCGTCCGGATCGTCCGCGTCCGCGCGCTGACGAGCCGTCGACGCTGCCGGCTTTGTATGCCGCGCCACTGCGCGAGGGCTCGCTGCTCAGTCGCGCTCTTTTCTGCATCGTCGACGCCGAGGAGACGACGCGGCTCGAGCGCGAGCTCATCATGCTCATCAACACGGCGGTCGTCGGCTATGGCGAGAGCCCGCGCCACGTCGAGCATGTGGCCGAGATCGCGGCGCGTGTGCGCGACAGCCTGTGTCTCGGGCTCGAGGCGCTGCTGCGCGACGTCGCCGACGAGCCGGTTGACCTCGGCAGCGACGCCGCCGTCAAGGGTGCCGCGGCGCTGCTCGGCGAGCATAGCCTCGTCGACATCTTTCGCGCGGCGTTTCGCGAGGTCGCGGCCGTGCAGGTCGTAGCGCGCTCGCTCGTCGCCGACCCCGTGGTCACGTCCTGGCTCGAGCGTCCGGCGCGCGAGGGTGACGACTACAGCGCGGAGCGTCGCGATCGGGCCTTCTTGCACGCTCTGCTCGCCCCGCGTCCTTTGCTCTCGGGCTTCGACGCCGTTCGCCCAGAGAAGGTGCGCGCTTTTGCGAGCCTCTCGGAACTCGCGGCCGCCCGGGCGCGGCTCGAGGCCATCGCCGGCCACGTCGCCTAGGGCACTCCTCGTGAGCGTTAACCCGTCGCCACCATCCGCTCGATGGGCACGAGCGCCGCTCGGCGCACGCTCTCGTCGAGCGTGATCTCGGGCGCGAGATCGCGCAAGCAGCGGTATACCTTCTCGAGCGTGTTGAGCTTCATATGTGGGCAGATGCTGCACCCGCAGCTCGCGTCGCCTTCGCTCTTGGCCGTCGGTGCCGCCGCGATGAACGTCTTGGCGGGGGAGGCCTGGCGCATCGTGTGCAGGATTCCCGCCTCGGTCGCCACGATAAAGACCTTGGCGCTGCTCTTTTGCGTATAGTCGAGCAACGCCTTCGTCGAGCCGACGAAGTGCGCGTGTCCGAGCACCGCCATCTCGCACTCGGGGTGAGCGATGAGCAACGCACCCGGATGCTGCTCGAGCAGCGCCACGACGTGCCGTTCGTTGAAGGTCTCGTGCACGAGGCAGCTGCCGGGCCACAGCACGAGCTCGCGGCCCGTCTGCGCAGCGAGGTAGCGGCCGAGATTCACGTCGGGCGCGAAGATGATGGGCTGCTTCTTCGGGATGCTGTCGATGATCGCTTTGGCGTTGCTCGAGGTGCACACGTAGTCGGAGAGCGCCTTGACCGCCGCCGAAGTGTTGACGTAGCTGACCACCACGTGGCCCGGGTGCTTGGCCTTGAAGGCCGAAAGGCCGGACGCGGTGCAGCTATCGGCGAGCGAGCAGCCGGCGGCCGGATCGGGCTCGAGGACGCGCTTGCTCGGGTTCAAGATCTTGGCCGTCTCGGCCATGAAGTGCACGCCGCACAGGACAATCACGTCGGCGTCGGTCTTCTGCGCGGCGCGTGCGAGCGCCAACGAGTCTCCGAGCACGTCGGCCACGTCTTGAATGTCGGGCTCTTGGTAGTAATGCGCCATGATGACGGCTCGGCGCTCGCGCTTCAGATGCGCGATGGCGTCGAATAGGTCGCCTGGCGTGGGCTCGATCTCGGTCACTCGAACTCCTCTCGCGGGCTCGCCCGCGCCTAGGGTGCGTCGGCGCGCGCCGTTTGGCAAACGCTACGCGAGCGCGCGCCCGAGTGCCAGAGGCACCGGCGACGAGAAGGGCGGCGTGGCGAGCGGCGGCGAGCTTGCGCCGCACCGTAACCGCTCGTTACACTCGGCGCGGCCGCTCGGCGCGCCAAGGTGGGCCGTATCGCATGCTCGTCGACTCGCACTGCCACCTCGACGGCGCGCTCTTCGCGCCTGATCGCGACGTGGTGCTCGCGCGCGCTAGCGCGTGCGGCGTAGGACACATCGTGCTGCCGGCCGTTGGCGAGGACTCGTGGCAGCCCATCTTGGAGCTCGCGCGGCGGGCGGGCGCGCCACGCCTGCACGCGGCCCTCGGCGTGCATCCGGTGAGCCTGTCCGAGAGTCCCGCGGCGAATGATGACGAGCTGCTCACAGCCCTCGCGCGCCTCGTCGCCGAAGCGCGCACCGAGCTCGTGGCGATTGGCGAATGCGGCCTCGACGCAGTCACTGACCTGTCGCGTGCCGATTTCGCGCGACAGGAGCGCGTGCTCGTGGCGCAACTCACGCTCGCGCGGCGGACGAACTTGCCGGTCATCCTGCATGCGCGCGGCTCCTTGGCTTACCGGCGCCTAGCCGAGCTCCTCGCGGCGCAGCCGCTCGGTCCGGCTGGCGGCGTCATTCACTCGTACAGTGGCGGCGTCGACCTCGTGCGCCCCTTCGTGGCGCTCGGCCTGCACTTCGGCTTCGCTGGACCCGCAACCTACCCCGACGCGCGCAAGGTGCGCGCGAGCGTCGACGCCGTGCCCCTCGATCGTTTGCTGCTCGAGACCGATGCGCCCGATCAGACGCCCGTGCCGCATCGCCCTGGGCGCTGCGAGCCCGCCTATGTGGCCGATGTGCTCGCGGGCTTGGCGGCCATTCGGAGGCTATCGGTGGACGAGCTCGCCGCGATCACGACCGCCAACGCGACTCGCTTGTTCGGGCTGCGCTAACCCGTCCCCATGTCGTCGCGCCGGCGGGCGTGAAGAGATCGCGCTTGCTCCAGCGGTCGTCGTAGAATAGGCCCCCCTCACCAATCGTCCGTACGCGGTACGTCGCGCGAAGCTCGGCAAAGGGGGGGGCTCGGTCCATGCGCATAGTCGCTTCCCGTGGCCGGACGAGCTGCGCTCTCGTCCCCCTCGCGCTCCTCTTGTCGAGCGCGGCGCTCGGCGAAGAGCCAGACCTCGTCGAGCAGTGCGTCAACTGCGCTTCGGCGGCTCTCGCGCCCGCCCTAGTGCGCCTGTCGAGTCCCGATCCAAGCGAGCGCGTCGTTGCCATCGCGGCCTTGGCGCTGCTCGACCGCGACGATGCACGTGCCGCGCTGTTGCTCGCGGCGCGCGACCGTGAGGCCGCGGTGCGCGCCGCCGCCCTCGGTGCGCTCGCGCAGCACGCCGTCCCGTCGCTGCTTGGGCGCTTTATCGCCGCCGACCGTGACGTTGACGCGCCCGTGCGTCTCGCGGCGCTCGCGGCGCTCGGCAGGCTCGCTGAGCCGGCGGGCCGCGCTCATCTCGTAGCCGTGCTCAAAGACGCGACGCGCGCCCCGTCTGAACGCCTCGCCGCGTTGGCGAGTCTCGAACGCCACGGTACGCTCGAAGCGCGGGCCGAGATCTCGCGCTTGGCGCTGACGCTGGACGTCCGCCCAGACGACCCGGTGGCCAGCGCGGTCGCTGCGGCCGTGGCCCGGCCACCGCCGTGTTCGTCTTGCCGTGAGCCCGCGCGCACGACGATGCTGGCGCGACTGTACAGCGCTCGGCCCGAGGAGCGCCTGGCCGCGAGCCAGGCGCTCGCCGCGGCGGACCTGCCACCCGAGGCCAAGGTTCAGCTCCTCGCGCGCTTAGTCGACGACAGCGAGCCATCGGTACGGGCCGCTGCCATTGACGGCTTGAGCGCGCTCGCCACCGAACCGCTGGCCCTTATCGCACTCGTGCAGGTCGCCTGTACGGACGACGAGGAGAACGCCCGCGAGCGCGCCATCGCGCAGCTTGCACGCGTACCTTCGCAGTTGCTCCTGCCCGTGCTCGCGCCAGCGCTTCGTGACTCACGTCCCGAGGTCGCGATTCGCGCTCTTGTTCTCTTGGCGCGGCGCCCCGACGCTGCGGTCACCACGGCGCTGCTCGAGCTCATCCCTGAGGCGGGTACGGACGCGGCGCGCGCCGCCCTGATCCTGCTCGGGCGGCGCACCTTGGATGACGCCACGCGCATCGCCGTGCTGCGCGCCACGCTCACGCACAGCGCGCCGGCCATCGTCGCGTCGGCCATCGCGACCCTCAATGTGATGAACGCCGCGGCCTTGCTTCCTGAGCTCGCGGCCGCCGTGGCCCGTGACGACTTGCCGGTGCAGGACGTGGCCGCTGCCGTGCGTGTCGTTGCCTCGCTCTCTGGCGACCAAGCTAGAGCGCTCTTGACCGCGGCGGCCGAGCACCCCGACCCGAGCGTGCGCGGTGTGGCCCTCGCGGCCTTGTCCAAGCGGCCGGGCGCCGCGCCGCCGCCGTCGCAGCTCGTCACCGACATCGATGGGCTCAAGGTGGCGTTGCGGGCCGGCGCGGCTCTTACTCCTCGACAGTTGTTGGTTCTGCTCGAAGCCGACGCTGGTGCGCAGGTGCTCGCGGTCGTGCGCGAGGCGGGCGCCGCGACGCCGCCGGGCTGGCTGCCGGTGCTCGAGGCCGGGCTGCGAGCGGCCGATGCCGAAGTCGCGGGCGGCTTTCTCTCGTTGTACACGAGCGCGCCGCGTCCGACGCCGCAGGCGCGGCTCGACATTGTGGCGCAAAGCATCGAGCTCGCCAAGAGCGTCGCGACGGCTACCGCCTTGTACCGTTTCTTGGTCGCCAACAACGCCGCCGATCTCGATGACGTGCAGCGCCGGCTCGTGGCGAGCGCCCGCGCACCCCTGTCGATGCGCCGGCACGCGCTGGCCGCTGTTCTCGATCGTCGCCCCACCGACAGACAGGCGCTCGCAGGTCGCCTCGTCGCGGATAGCGACGCCGGCATGCGCCAGACGGCCACCGTGTTGCTCTCCGCCTCCGACTCAGCGACGCTGCTCGCCGCCTTCAGCCCGACCGCAGCCCCCGCGCTCGAGTCCGACGCCGGACCTTCCGCCGACTCGCTGCCGGCCTTGCCTCGCCCTTTGAACGGCCGCTGGCCGCTCATTGTGTCCATGGCGGGCTTGGGCTCGCTCGCCTTCGGCACGGTTGCCAACGTCGCCATGCTGACCCCCGGGGGGAAGGGCGCCTCTTACGCGCTCGGGGCTTTCGTCGGCGGCGCCACACCGTTTCTCTTTCTGTTGAACGCCGACATCACGGTCGGCCAAGCCGGCTATGTCACTTCGCACACGGCGTGGGCGGCCGCCGGTTCGCTCGAGCTCGCGACGATGGTGCGGCTCGGCGACACGCTGCACCAGCCCGGCGCCAATCGCGGCGTGAGCCTGCTCTCCGGCATGGTGCTGGCCGGCGTCACGTCGCTCACCGCCAAGCGCGCCGATTGGAGCGGCCGCGATCTGTGGCTCGCCAATCTCTCGGCGCTCGAGATAGGAGCACTCGGCGGCGGCGCCGCGATGCTGCTGCGCTCGGGCTCGCCGTATGCACGAGCAGACAACGGCGCCGACAGCGCAGCGAAGGGCAACCTGCGCCTCGCGGTCGCGTCGGCGTGGGCGCTCGGCTTGTGGCCGTATACGCTCCTTCAGGACCACCTCAGCGTTGGGCCCGACCAGGCTCGCTTCATCGCGAGCTCGACGCTGCTCGGCGGCTTGCTCGGTGGCTTCGCCGGCCTCTCGCGCCGCAGCACGCTCGACGACCGCGCCGCGCTCGCTTGGGGCGTGCTCGCCGGACAGGGCTTGGGCTTCGTCTCAGGCCTCGGTTTGAGCCAGGAGCTCTCGCTCGTGGCAGGCCAGCCGGTGCGTCTCGGCGCCTCGACGTTGCTCGGCGCCGCCGCGGGCGGCGGTCTCGCTACGGCGTTGCAGCTCAGCGCCGGCCGCCGCGGCCCTCTCGGCCTGGCCGTCGACGCGGGCGCGCTCGTCGGCCTCGGCGCGAGCCTGGCGATACCCGACCTCATGAGTCCGGTCTCCGGGCGGCGCGGCTTGGCCGCCTTCGGCGCCGTGTATGGTGGATTCGCGGGCGCCTTGGCGCCCCGTCTCGATCGCGCCTATGAGGCCACACCCGCCGGGGGCGAGACGACCCGCAGCGCACCACGAGCGCGCCGACACTGGGGCGGTCTGCTTGCCGGTGCGAGCCTCGGCTATCTCGGCGGCGCGATGCTCGAGCAGCGCTATGCGCCGACGGACCGCGAGCTCGTCACCGGCGCTGGTTTTGCGGCCTTGCTCGGGCTGAGCGGTCTCGGTGGCGGCCTGCTGTCGTGCCGCTACACCCATCCCGATGCCCACTGCCCAGCGGCCTGGCGCTCGAGCGCCGCGGTCGAAAGTATGGGCGCGCTCGGCGTGCTCGGCGCGGCCTCGTGGACGCCAGCGCTGCCTACGTCTTCTGCCGCCGTCAGCAACGGGCTCGCGCTCGGCATCTGGGGGGCCTGGAACGGGACGCTGCTGGCGCGCTTGGACTCGAAGTTCGATGCCACCGCCTCGGCCGGCGCGGCGTTGACGCTCGGTGCCGTCGCGGGCGGTGCGGCCTACGTCGCGATGGGGCGGCGCGAGCTTTCGGGCGGCGTTGGGTGGGGTGTGCTCGCCGGCTCGCTCCTCGGCAACGGTTGGGGCTACTCGCTCGGCTGGCTCATCCCCGAAACAACCACCACAACACGGACCGGGCTTTCCCTCGCGTTCGGTGCATCCGGCGCCGTGGCGGCATTTTGGCGCCCGACTCGAAGCGAACTCACGTCTTCGGATACGCTGTTGGCCGCGGCTTGGGGCGCCGGTCACGCAGCCATGCTGCCGCGCTTTTGGTCACCCGATGCGCCGCAGCGCGACAGACGCACTGGCGCCGGCCTCGCCTTCGGTGGCTTGTCAGGGGCGGTCTTTGGCCTCGCCGCGTCGCCGCTCCTCGGTCCTAGGCAGCTCACCGAGGCCGTGCTCATCTCGACGCTCGGCGACAGTGTTGGCGCCGGCCTCAGTTTGTTCGCGGCGCCGCGGCAGCGATCTGCCGTGTACCGCAATGCGAGCCTCGGTGGCCTTGGCGGCCTCGCCCTCGGCCTCGTCGCCGCGCCCTGGACCTCCTACGAGCCGACCGATGCGTATCTCTTGTCCGCCGCCCTCGGCCTCGGCGGTCTCTACGGGCGCCTCGCGGCGAGTGGTCGGGACAGCACTGCGGCAGCCGGTGGCGGGCTCGCCGGCGGGGCGGCGCTCACGCTCGCTGCGGCGGCTTTTGCGCAGATCGCCGCGCCACGCGATCCCGCCGACGTGGGCGAGGTCGTCCTGACGAGCGCCGCGACCTTAGGCGCGGGCCTCGGTCTCGGTTGGTCAGCGTGGCCCAACGAAACGCGGCGACCCGGCTTCGCCGCCCTGGCGGGCGGCCTCGCTGGCTCTCTCGGTGCGACCGTGTGGGCGCCCTACACCCGCTTCGATCGAGCCGCCGCGCCAGCGCTCCTGCTCGGCACCGTCGTAGGGGGGGCGAGCGGCGCGTTCTTGCCGCGCGCCTGGCGCGAGGACGCCACGCCGTCGTTCTCGGCCGTCCGCGGCGGCTTGCTCTTGGGCACGAGCGTCGGCCTGTTGACGGGCGGCGCGCTCGCGCAGCGCTACGTGCTCGAGCCCGGCGCCGCGGTCGAGCTCGCCGTCGCGTATAGCGCAGGCAGTCTCCTCGGCTACGGGTCGGGCGGCCTCGCGCAGCCCGGCAGTCAGCGCTTGCGCACCTGGACGCAGCTCGGCGGTGGCGCCCTCGGCCTCGGTGCCGCCACGCAGTGGCTGCCCTACACCACCTACTCCGCGACCGACGTCGGCCTTGGCGCGCTCGGTATCGCCATCGGTGCTTGGCACGGCCAACTCCAGCAAAGCGTCTCGCCAGCCGTCGAAGGCCAGGATCCCGCGTCAGCACCGCCTCGCCTGCGCTTCGTTGGCTTTGCCGGTGCCGGTCTCGGGGCCTTCGCCGCTATGGGTCTGGCGCAGCTCGTCGAGTACGAGGTGGGCGACTTGGTCGATATCGCGGTCGCCAACGTCGCGGGCAACTTCATGGGCGCGGGTCTCGGCATGATGCTCACCGCGGCGGGCCCGAACACGCGCGTTACCGCCCAACACCTAGGCGGCCTCGGGCTCGCCGGTGCCGCGCTGTGGGTGGCGCCGAGGTTGCATCTGCAGCCGAGCGACGCGCCGACGCTCATGCTCACGACCGGCCTCGGGGCAAGCCTCGGGGCGTGGTTGCCCGCCACGTTCCTGCCTGACGTGCCGTCCCGGGCGCGTCGCGGCGGCGCCATGCTCGGCAGCTCGACTGGTCTCGTGCTCGGCGCGCTCGCCGCGCAATTTTTCGACCTCGAGTCATCGCTCGCGCTCACCGTAACGGGCGGCGCTGCGGCCGGGGCCGCGCTCGGCGACGGTGTGCGCGCGCTTTACTTCGGCAGGTACTCACGCCCCGTCGGCGCGCGCGTCGGGCTTGGCACGAGTGTCGGCGGCGCCGCGCTGCTCGGCGGCTTCGCATCCGTGCTGCGCCTCGAGACGTTCGACACCGGCAGCGCCGGCTTCGGTGGCCTGCTCGGCGCCGAGGTCGGCACGTGGGTCTTCGGGCTGCACGCAGCGCCCGGTGACGAGGGGCGACGCTGGTTCGCCGGTCTCGAGGTGGGTGTGCCGCTCGGTGTGCTCGGCGCGGGGCTCGCGGCCCCGCGGCTCAGGCTTACGTCAGGCGATCTCGGCATCGGCGCCCTGGCGATGCTCGCCGGTCAGGTCAGTGGCGCGAGCCTCGCGTATCTCGTGGGAGACGCGCACGGCTTGGCCATGCGTACTGCCGCGACCGCTTGGTCGGCAGAAGTCGGTGGTCTCACCGCGCTCGGGCTCGCGCTCGCCACGAGCCCGAGGGCAAACTTCGTCGATTCCGACGCGCTGTATGTCGCGATGACGGTGACTGCCGGGGCGGTCTACGGCGGGATGCTCGGCAACGCCTGGGCGCGTCCGCAAAGGAGTAGCCTCGAGCAAACCGAGGCGAGCGCGTTGGCGGGTGGCGCTCTCGGCGCGCTCGCCGGTGGGGCGGCGACACAGGCGTTGCACCTCGATACCGGCGACACCATGGAGGTGATCCTCGCCACGATGACGGGGCACCTCTTTGTCGATGGCGCCGCCACGCTGCTCGAGCCTGGCGTCGGCCACCCGGTCGCGGCGAGCGTGGGTGGGCTTGGGGGACTCGTCGCCGGCAGCCTGTTCGCGCCGACCTCACGGTTTGATGCGAACGGCAAGTGGCTCGTCGCGCTCGCCACCGCGCTCGGCGGCTGGAGCGGCAGTCGCCTGGTCGCGCTCGAGGATCAAGCCAGCGCGCCGCGCGTCTCCACATGGGATGGCGCGCGCACGGGGGGCGCGTTTGGCTTGGCCACGGGCCTCGTGCTCGGGCGCTACCTCGAGCTTTCGTCCGATACAGTCGCCTTTGCCGGCCTCGGTGCCGTCTCGGGCAACGCACTGGGATGGGGGTTCGGACAACTTTGGCCGCTCGCGGATCGTGCCCACGCGACCGCTGTCGGCATGAGCGTCGGCGGCGTCGGGCTCGCGGTCGGGTTGGGTTGGGTCGGCGATGAGCTGCGTCTCGATCGCAGCAACGCCGCCATGGTGGGCCTGCTGACGGGCGCCGGCGCTTGGCATGGAGCGTGGTTTTCACGCGCCCGGCAGCGCGAGCTCGACAGCCCGGGCCGCCAGAGCGCGGGCGGGGCGATGTTGGGCGCCGGCGCGGGTTTGCTCAGCGGCTCTTTGCTTGCGAGCCATCTGACCTACCATGGGGCCGACGTGACGGAGTCCTTGCTCGGCTGGACCGCGGCGAACAGCTTTGGCGCCGGCTTGGGTCTCGTGTTGTCGCATGACGATCGATGGGCTGTTGGGCTCATGGAGGGCAGCGGCATCGTCGGCGGCCTGGCGTTCGCCGCGCTCGCGCCGCGCACTGAGTTCACTGGCGAAGACTGGCTGCTCGGCGTGCTCGCCGCGAGCCAAGGCGCCTGGCAGGGCGTCGGTACGACGCGACTTTTCAACCAGACCAGCGCGCGCAGCATGGCCGGTGGGGTCCTCCTGACCACCTCCGTCGGCGGTGTGCTCGGCGCCGCGTTCGGCCAAAGACTCTCGCTCTCGACGGCCGACGTGTGGGCGGGTTTCTCGGGGACCTTGTGGGGAAGCTGGCTCGGCGCGTGGGTCGGCTTCGTCTATCAGGACCGCCTCGGGCTCGATGTGGCGGGCGTCAGCGTCCTCGGCAGCGATGTCGGGCTCTTGCTCTCGAGCCTTGCGGTGAGCCGCGTCGGCAACATGCCGCCGGCGCGGGTCGGCTGGATCAACGCCTTTGGGGTCGGTGGCGCGCTCGCCGGGGCCGGCGTTGGCACGCTGCTCAAGACCAAGATGAACGTGCAGAAGGGCAATGTCTTCGGCACCGCGGCCGGTTTGCTCGCAGGCACAGTGCTCACTGGCGTCTTCGATCTCGGCACGCGCGATGAGTCGAGCACGCCTACCGGCGCCAAGGCAGCGCAGATCGAGCCGACCTCCTGGCGGCTGCCGACTTGGCTGCCGAGCGTGGACATCGCGATGCCCATGGTCGGGCCGGTGATGCCGATGACGCCGCAGAGCTGGGTCGCCCCTGACGCCATGCAGGTTGGGGTGTCGGGGATTTGGCACTAACGCCGATCCGCGAGCGCATGCCCGGGTGTAGCCGCGCCGTGCGAGGCGGTGGGTTGTGGCTGCTTGGTGAGCGAGAGGTGCGCGAGCACGGCGGTCGCGAGCGCGCGCGCCACGCGTCGCTGATAGTCGACCTGCGCGAGCTCCTTGCATTCGTCTTCGTAGGTGAGAAAGCCGACCTCGACCAGCACCGCTGCCATGTCGGCCTTGCGCAGCACGATGAACGGCGCTTGCAAGACGCCGCGGCCGAAGTGTCCAAGCTGCGTGCCGAGCGTCTGCTGCACGAGCATGGCGAGGCGCTGGCTCGCGTCGTGCGAGGCCTGCATGCGCAAACCCCCGAGAATGCGCGACACCGTGTCGGTCGGCTCGTCGACGAGCTCGCTGCCGTCGTTCTCGAGCCGGGCGATCTGCGCCAGGCGTTGGTCGGCGGCATGGCGCGACAAGAAGTAGGTCTCGAAGCCGCGCGAGCGGTCTTCGAGCGAGGCGTTGGCGTGCACCGACACGAAGAGCGCTGCGCCGCCGCGATTGGCACGCAGCGCCCGGTCGTCGAGCGTCACGGTCTCGTCGCCCGTGCGCGTCAGGAGTGGCGTGACGCGGCCGCTCGCCGCGAGGAGCTTGCCGAGCTCGCTCGCGATGGCGAGCGTGACGTTCTTCTCCTGTAAGCCACAGACGCCGAGCGCGCCCGGTTGCGTGCCGCCGTGTCCGGCATCGATGGCGACGACCGGCAGCGCGCCGCTGTGTCCGGCATCGACAGCGACGACCGGCAGCGCGCCCGGCGACGCGAAGGGCGCGGCGAAGCTCGGGCCGGGGTCCCCCGCGGCGAGCGACGAAGAGAGCGACAGGGATAAGGCTAGGGCCGCGTACAGCATGGCGCGATGGTACGGCGCAGCGCCACGAACCCCAAGTTTTTGGCGCCCGCGGCGGCGACTTGGACTACATTATCGGTATGTCGACGCGCATCGAAGGACGGCTCTCGACCGCGCTCAATCCCTTCGGACCGGATTGGGCCACGGGTCAAGCGGCACCGGCGCCGTCGATCGGTCGGCAGGTCCAAAGTGCGCTCTTTGGCCGTCCGAAGCCGCCGCTGCTCGATCCGGCGCGCTTCCCCGAGCTCGCGGCCGAGCTCGCGAAGCTGCACAAGGCAAAGCGTAAGATCGCCACGATGGCCGGCGACAAAGACGAGGACTACCTGCTCGCCCTCGCCGACGGCACGCTCGCCATGATCGACGAGTTCGGCGTCATCTACCTCGGCGCCGGTTTCGTCGCCGCCTTTGCCCATCAACCCGAGGTGCTCGTTGGGGCCTTGGCGCACGAGATTGGGCACCGGCCGAAGCGCTGGGATCGCTATCAGGGCGACAAGCAGCTTACCCGTGAGCAGATGCAGGCCATCTGCCGGCACGAAGAGACGCGCGCCGACATTTTCGCCGGCAAGGCCTTGGCGGAGCTCGGCCTCGCCTGCGAGCCGCTCATCGCCTTTCTCGAGCGCATCGAAGTCGGGCCGCACCCCGAGTACTTCCCCGCCGCCGTGCGCGGCGAGGTCATCCGCGATGCGCACGCTGGTCGCGCCTATCGCGCCGACGCTCGGCGTAAGCTCTTCCCCGAGTTCGACCGGATGACCGCACCGAAGGGGCACCTAGGCGAATACTGATCGCCCGCAACGGTGGTGACAAAGCGCGCCCGCAAATGGCGTCGGCGCCCAGACTGCCTTATCTTGAGGCCATACCCGTACGAGGAGGTGATGTCATGGAGACGCAACTTGCGCAGAAGCACTGTGTGCCGTGTGAAGGCGGCGTGCCGAGAGTACAGGGCGAAACTGCCGAGCGCCTGCTCGCCGAGCTCGATCACTGGCGGCTCGCCGCGGACGACCATCACCTCGAGCGCGTCTTTGTCTTCCCGGACTTCTCGCGGGCGCTCGACTTCGTCAATCGTATCGGTGAGGTCGCCGAAGAAGAAGGGCACCATCCGGACATCCGTCTTTCGTATGGCCGGGTGGGTCTCGAGCTGTTTACGCACGCGATTGATGGCCTGTCCGAGAATGACTTCATCCTCGCGGCCAAGATCGACGCCTTGCCGCGGCTACGATTCGAGAGCAAGCCGTCGTGATCTTGGCGGCCGCGCCGGATATGCCGAAGACGCGGCACGTCATGCTCATGCTTGTCGGCACGCTCATCTGTCTGGTCGCCCGCCCGATGGCGCGAGCCGAGACTCCGCCAACGAGTCAGGGCGGCGTGGCCACGAGCGCGGACGGGAAAGCGGCGTCCGCAGGCGAGGTCGCGCGAGTCGATGGGGCGGCGCGCAAGAACACGGCCAAGGTGCGGGTGATCCTGCCGCCCGATAAGGCCACCAACGTCGATCCGCGTCTGGCCAGGATCGTGCTGCTCGCAACTGAGCCTTTGAGCGAGGCGCCGCTCGGCACGCTCATCGTCGAGACGCGGCAGGGTGACGCTTGGGTGGCCACGTCACACAAGGCGCGCAGCGACTACGACCCGAAGACGCGCCAGTGGCGCTGGATTCTCTCGCCGGCCGCTTTTCCCGAAGAGGCCGAGGTGCGCCTGACGCTCAAGGCGCAAGGCGGCAAGACCGCGGCAGGGCAAGCGCTGCCTCCCCTCGCCCTCGCGTGGACGTTTACGACGATGAGCGCGAGTGCCGCGCGTCTGCAGACTCTCGGCAAGGGCGGCTGCCCCGTCGAATCAACCTCGCCCTCGGCACCGCTGCCTGCGCCCTGCCCGCCGAGCAAGCCGTAGGAGCGATGTCGTTCAGCGCAAGGACACGACGCGCTCGCCAAACAGCTTCTCGACGCAGAGTAAGAGCTCCTCGGTCGGCCTAACGCGCAGCGTATCGGGCAGCTTGACGACGGTCTCGAAGACGTCGGCCTGACGGATGCGCAGGTGCGTCGGCACCTCGCCGCGATGCTGTGCGAAGAGCTCGCGCAGGCGGGCGAGCTTGTCGGGATCGCACGCCGAAACCGCGAGCGCTACCTCGAGCTGCCGGGCGCGCGAGGCGCGGGCTTCGGAGAGCAGCTCGGCGCCAGCGGCCCGCAGCTTGAAGACCTTCGGCGCGTCGTCATCGTCCTCGTCGCTCTCTTTGCCACCCGCGCCTTCGATGGTCACGTTGCCGCGAATGAGCACCGGCTCGTTACTCTTGAGCACCGCCTCGCATTCGCCAAACACGCGGCTAAAGACCAAGACCTCGCATGAGCCATGTAGATCCTCGAGCGTCACGAAGGCCATTCGCCCTTTGCCGCTCTTGAGTGGTCGCTCGCGCAGCGCCGTGATGACGCCGCCTACGACCACCTCGGAGAAGCGCAGCTGCGGCTTGTCGAGGACGGAGCCGAGCGTTTGCGTCGTGATGGACGTGAGGCGCGGCAGATCACGTGTATAGCGATCGAGCGGATGGCCGGTGATGTAAAAGCCCAAGGCCTCCTTCTCGAAGGCGAGCTTCTGCTTGTCGCTCCACTCGCCGTCATTCGGGAACCACTCGGTGGCAAGGCTCGAGCGCACCGCGCCTGCAGCGCTCGGACCGTTGTGGCCGGCGAAGGCCGCGAACAGGTTGCGCTGGCCGCTCTCGCGGTCCCGTCCGGCCTTTTGTCCGGCCTCGAGCGCCTTGTCGATGGCGCCCTGCAGTTGCCAGCGCGCCTTGCCGAAACAGTCCATAGCGCCGCTCTTGATGAGCGACTCGAGCACCTTGCGGTTGAGCTTGCGCGTATCGATGGCCTCGCAAAAGCCGTAGAGCGAGCCAAAGCTGCGCTGCTCGCGTCCCTGCACCACGGCCTCGATCGCCGCGTCGCCGACGCCCTTGACCGCACCGAGACCGAAGAGGATGGCCTGCTCGGTCGGGGCCGAGTCAGGCGGCGGCGCGGCGTCGCCGTTCTTTCGTGTCTTTTGCCGCGGAATGTCGACCACGGAAAAATCGCGCTCGGAGCAGTTGACGTTGGGGGGCAGCACGGCGATGCCGCGCTCGCGCGCCGTCTGGATGTACTTGACGACGTTCTCTTGCACCGCCATCTCGGTTGACAAGAGCGCGGCGACGAACTCGACCGGGTAGTAGGTCTTGAGGAAGGCCGTCTGGTAGCTGATGACGGCGTAGGCCGCGCTGTGTGACTTGTTGAAGGCGTAGCCCGCGAACTTCTCGATCTGCGTGAACAGCTCGTCGCCGGCCGCCTTCGCCATGCCATTCTTGCTCGTCGCGCCGTCGACGAACTGGGCGCGCATCTTGGCCATCACGTCGGCCTTCTTCTTGCCCATGGCTTTGCGTAGCGTATCGGCCTCGCCCATCGAAAAGCCCGACAGCGCGACGGCGATGCGCATGACCTGCTCTTGATAGACGATGACGCCGTAGGTCTGCCCGAGGATCTCGGCGAGGCAGGCGTGCGGGTAGCTCACGGCCTTCTTGCCGTGCTTGCGCGCGATGTAGTCGTCGACCATGCCGGCATCGAGCGGCCCGGGGCGATACAGGGCCACGGCGGCGACGATGTCTTCGAACCGGTCGGGCTTGAGGCGCTTTAGGAGCTCTTTGAAGCCGCTCGATTCGAGCTGAAAGACGCCGTCGGTGTCGCCGCTCGCGATGAGCTCGTAGACCTTCGGGTCATCGAGCGCGAGCTTCTCGATGTCGAGCTCGCGATGGGCCCCAAGGGGGCCCGCGCCCTCGCGCTTGTGGATGTGGCGTACGGCGTTGGCGACGACCGTGAGCGTCTTGAGCCCCAAGAAGTCGAACTTGACGAGGCCCGCCTCTTCGACCTCTTCCTTGGCGAACTGAGTAATGAGCTCGCCGTCTTTGCCGCGACAGACAGGCACATACTCCCACAGCGGCTTGTCGCCGATGACCACGCCGGCCGCGTGCATGCCGGTGTTGCGGTTGAGGCCCTCGAGCGCACGGGCGATGCGCAGCACGTCTTTGTAGACGGGCTTCTCTTCTTGAATGGCGGTCAACTTCGGCTCGAGCTCGAGCGCCTTGGCGATCGTGACCTTCTTGCCCTCGACGAGGCCGTTCGGGATGAGCTTGGTGAGCTCATTGACCTCGGCGAACGGCAGCTCGAGTGCGCGCCCGACGTCCTTGATGACGCTCTTGGCCGACAGCTGCGAGAAGGTGACGATCTGGCCAACCTGTAAGCGGCCGTATTTTTCGGCCACGTAGTCGATGACCTCGCCGCGCCGGTCTTGGCAAAAGTCGATGTCGAAGTCGGGCATCGAGACGCGCTCGGGGTTCAAGAAGCGCTCGAACAACAGGTCGTACGGAATCGGGTCGAGGTTGGTGATGCGCAGCGAAAAGGCCACGAGGGAGCCCGCGCCCGAGCCGCGGCCCGGCCCAACCGGGATGCCCTGTTGCTTCGCGTACTTGATGAAGTCCCAGACGATGAGGAAGTAGCCGGGGAACCCCATCGCGTTGATGACCCCGAGCTCGTACTCGAGGCGCTGCCCGTAGGCCGCCTCATCGATCGCGTATCTCGCTTCTTTGACGCGCGCGGCGAGGCCTTCTTTGGCCACTTGTTCGAGGTAGCTCTCGAGCGTGCGCCCCGCGGGGACGCTGTACTGGGGTAAGAAGTGCTGGCCGAGGTCGAGCTTGACGTTGCAGTCCTTGGCGATGCGCACCGTGTTGTCGATGGCCTCGGGGCATGTCTTCTCGAACGACGCCCACATCTCGGTCGGGCTCTTGACGTAGAGCTTGTCGGAGTGCCGGCCGGACGCGAGGTACTCCCGCTGCGACTTGTTCTGCTGGATGCTCATCAAGACGGCGTGCGCCGCGGCGTCGGGGGGCGTCAGGTAGTGCGCATCGGCAGTCGCCACGAGTGGAATGTCGTAGGTGCGGCCGATGTCGATGAGCGCCTCGTTGAAGGCGGGCTGCTCGGCGAAGCCGTTGTCTTGCACCTCGAGAAAGAAGTGCCCTGGGGCGAAGAGCTCCTTGAACTCGCGCGCCGCCACCGCCGCGGCCGCCGCGCCCTCGCGCAAGAAGGGCTTGCCGCACACGCCGCCCAAGCACGCCGAGAGGCCATAGAGGCCCTTGCTGTACTTGCGCAACAGCTCACGGTCGATGCGCGGGTGGTAGTAGAAGCCCTCGAGAAAACCCATCGACACGAGGTACGAGAGGTTCTTGTAGCCCTCGTTGTCTTTGGCGAGCAGGATGAGGTGGTGGGCGGTGCGATCGCTGCGATCGGCGCGGCCCTTTGGGCCCGCGACGTAGGCCTCGCAGCCGAGGATGGGCTTGACGCCGTGCTTGTGCGCCGTCTTGTAGAAGTCGACCGCGCCGTACATGTTGCCGTGGTCGGTGATGGCGACCGTGTCCATGCCGAGGTCTTTGACCCGCGGCAGCAGGTCCTTGAGCCTTATCGCGCCATCGAGCAGCGAGTACTGGGTGTGCAAATGCAGATGCGCAAAACCCGGCACAGGCATGGGCGGACCCTACTCCAATCGCCGCAGATCGGCTAGCGACAGCCACACGAACATCGCGAAGCATCTTTTGTACGACCGGAACGATCCCGTGCGCTAGGTGTACATGTAGGGTCAGTGCCGATAGCGCGTACCTTCTTGACGCACCCCCCCAACGCGAAGGGCTTTGCAGCAGGCGGCGGCGTCGAGTACGGTGCGTGTTAGCGGAGCGTGCGAATGGGCCGTCGCCGGCGAGACAGTATCCAGCGAAAATACCTGGTCAGCGTCGTGCTCACGATGGTGCTCGTCTCGGTGCCTGCTGCCGCCTACATGGCGAGCCGGCAGGCGCGGTCGGTTGCGGCGCGACTCGAGGCGGATGGGCGCGAGCTCGCGTCTTACACGGCCAAGCTGAGCGCCGTGGCGCTGCTCGCCGAGGATACGGTAGCGCTCGACGCCAATGTTCTCGAGTTGTGCAAGAGCGCGCGCGTACTCTACGCCTTGGTCCTCGACAAGAACGGCAAAGCGGTCACGAGTCGCTTCGCGAGCTTCAATCGTGAGGCGGCCGACGTGCAGCGGGTCAAGGCGGCCTTGCCCTCGAGCGCCGGCGCCCTCGCCATCGCGCAGGCCTTGCGGCAGAGCGCTGCGATGGTGGAGGTGTCGGTAGCAGTGCAGAGCGACGATGAGCGTATCGGGCAGGTGCTGCTCGGCATGTCGACGCAATCTGTGCGCGCCGAGTCGCGCGCGACGCTCCTCGCCGTGCTCAGCGTCTTCGCTCTCTTGTGCGTCGCCGCGAGCCTCGTCCTCATGTGGGTCTCGAATCGCATCGTGCTGCATCCGCTCGCGGCCATCGCCCACACCTCGGCGCTTGCGGCCGAGGGCGACCTGACGCAGCGGGTGGTCGTGCGCTCAAACGACGAGATGGGGCAGCTCGGCGAAACGTTCAACCAGCTCGTCGATAATTTGGGCCGCGCCTTGCAGCGTATCCAGGCGTCCTTTGCCCGCGTCGACGCCATCTCGGCCACGGTCAGCGTGATCGCCAAGACCGTCTCGGCGGGTGTGCGCTCGCAGACGACCGCCGTTGCGGCTGTGGCCGAAGCCGTAGCGGCCATCGTCGAGAGCCTGCATGGCGTCTCGCTCACCGTCGACGAGCTGACGCAGGCCGCGGCGCGCAGCGCCTCGTCAACCGAGCAGATGTCGGCTTCCATCGCTAAGGTCGCGAGCTCCGCCGAGGCGTTAGCGTCCGACGTTGACTCGAGCTCGGCGACGGTGCGCGAGACCTCCGTATCGGTCGATCAGGTGGCGCGTGGCGCCGATGAGCTGCTCGCGCAGGTGAGCTCGGTGACCGCTGCGCTCAACCAGATCAGCATGTCGATTCGAGCCGTCGAAGACCACGCGCAGCAGGCGCAGGCGCTCGCGGCGGCCGTGACGACGAACGTCGGCAAAGAGGGACGCGAGGCCGTGCAGCGCGCGGTCGACGGCATGGATCGCAATCGCCACACCATCGATCACTCGGCAGCCGTGATGCGGGAGCTCGCGACGCGCACGCGTGGCATCGGTGACATCGTCGGTGTCATTACCGGCATCGCCGACCAGACCAATCTCCTCGCGCTCAACGCGAGCATCTTAGCCGCACAGGCGGGCGAGCACGGGCGCGGCTTCGAGGTCGTGGCGCAAGAGATTCGCAGCCTCGCCGACAACACCTCGCGCAACACGAAGAAGATTGCCGAGCTGACGGCGACGATTCAGAGCGAGACGCACAAGGCAACGACGGCGATGGATGAAGGGGCTCGCGTCGCGGCCGATGGTGTCGGGCTCGTGGCCGACGTGCAGCGCACCCTCGACAGCGTCAGCGAAAGCTCCGAGCGCTCGACCAACGCGACGCGCCTGATTGCCCGCTCGACCGCCGAGCAACTCAACGGCGCCGAGCAAATCGCGACCTCGGCAGAGCGCATGACGTTCATGGCGACCGAGATTGCCTCCGCGACGCGCGAGCAGTCGCAAGGCGCCGCGCACATCGCCAAGGTCATCGAGCAGCTGCGCGGCATGTCCTCGCAGCTCCGCACCGAGGCCGCCGCGCAAACGGGTGCGGCGCAGGACCTGTCGACCGCGAGCGCGCATACCGCCAAGCTCGCCGATACCATCCGCGGCGCGGTCCTCGCGCAGAGCCGCGGCAGCGAGCGGATCAACGAGTCTTTGCAGCGGGTGCAAGAGGTTGCCGACGGCAACGCCCGGGTCTCGGCGGAGCTAGCCGAGCAGGTGGCGTCACTGAGCGAGCAAGCTGCGGCACTCAAGAGTGACCTTGGGCGATTGACAGTTCGGCGCTCTGCCGAGCGAGAGGAGAGATGACTCATGTTTCGTATCGTGACGACCATTGTGGTGTTGGCAGCGACGGGCCTGGCGGGAGCCGAGGCGCAGGCGGGCAAGAAGGTCGCCATGCTCCTGTTTTCCTCTGAGAGCCGTTACATCGAGGGCAAGGAGCGCACACTCGCGGCGCTACGCCAGGCGGGCTTCGTTGAGCCGGAGACGACGTTCGTCATCGAGAACGCCGAGGGCAACAAGACCAAGGCCGCCGACCTCGCCAAGAAGATCGGCGCGACGCCCTACGATCTCGTCGTGGTCTTTGGCACCTCAGCGACCGTGCCGATGGCGAAGGAGGTCAAGACCTCACCGATCGTGTTTGGCCATGTCTATGACCCCGTCGAGGCCAAGATCGTCGCCGATTGGCGAAGCTCAGGTAACAACGTCACTGGTGTGAGCAACAAGGCGGCGATGAGCGCCGTCCTTGCGCCGCTCAAGAAGATCGGCACCATCAAGACCCTCGCCGTGCTCTACACGCCAGGCGAGAAGAACTCCGAGATTCAGCTCAAGGAGCTGCAACGCGCACAAGGTGAGGCAGGTCTCACGGTGGTCGCCGTGCCGGTCTCCAAGGCCGAGGAGCTGCGCGCCGTTGTTGGCGAAGCGGCGGCCGGCAACGACGCCCTCTATGTGACGGGCAGCGGTATCCTCGGCGCCGAGGTGGCGGCCATCGTCGATGTCACGAGCAAGGCGGGCAAGCCCACGCTGACCCACCTCGAGGATCAGGTCGTCAAGGGCGTATTGTTCGGCGTCTCGATCAACTCGGCCGTCATGGGCGACAAGACGGGAGAGCTGTGCGTGCGCGTGCTCAAGGGCGAAAAGCCGTCGTCGCTGCCCATCCTGGTGCCGGACAAGGTCGATGTCGTGCTCAACACCAAGACCGCCAAGGCCTACAAGCTGCCGGCCGCGTTCATGAGCCTCGTGACCAAGAAGGTAGAATAGGCGGGGCGCGCGCAGCGCAGGATGAGACTAGCAGCAGCCCTGTCAAGACGGCTATGCTGGCGCGGTACGCGCCAATCCTGGGCGCCGGGGGGAGGGCTACGGTGGACGAAGCCGCGATCGAGCAGGACCTACGAGCCCTTCGGGCCGCAGTCGAGCACCTCTCGTCGCGCGTCGCGCTGCTCGAACGCGCCCCATCGCGCGAGGGTCGCGGCGCTGCCGCTGCGGGCGGGCTCGCGAGCAGCGCGGCCTCGCCCGCGGGTGAGCCGTCAGACGACACACCGCTCATCGCCTCGGGCGCCGTGGCGGTCGTGTTTCGTCGTTTGGCGATCGTGTCCTTTGCGCTGCTCGGCGCGTTGGTGCTGCGCGTCCTGACGCAACAGGGCATGATCTCCTCGCTGGTCGGCGTGCCCATCGGTCTCGTCTACTGTGCCGTGCTCGTCTTCGCCCCGACGCTCGCCGCTCGCCGCCGCGTCGTAGGCTCGCGCGCCGTGTTGCAGTACTCGGGCGTCGTCCTCGCGCCGCTCATCGTGCTCGAGAGCGTCGGCCAAGGATCTTTGCTCGGCATGACGAGCGCCTCGCTCATCATCATTGGTGTGGGCTCGGCCGGCGTGCTCGCGGCGCTTCTCGCGAGTGATCGTGGTCTCGCCTGTACGAGCCTGCTCGTCGGCTTGTGTGCCACCGCCGCGCTCGGTCTCGCACCTGAGGCGGCGTTTTGTCGGGCGGCGGCCGTGGTGACATCTGTCGCCGCGACCCTTTGGCTGTCGCGTCGAGCGGCCATGGCCTTCCTGCTGCCTGTTCTCGCGCCGCTCGCGGCTGTGCTTCTCGGTCTCGCGCTCTTCGCCGCCGCTCGTCGTCAAGGCATGCCACCCGAGGCGCCGCTCGTTGTCTTGGCCGCGATCGGTGTGACGTGGTTGCTGGCCGTCGTTCGTGTCGTCGCGAACGGCGCGCCGCTCTCGCTCATCGAGGCCGCGCTCCTGCCGAGCGTTACGGCCTGGGCATACGTGCTCCTGTGCTTCGTGGCGCCCGCGGCGGGCCTGCCGCTCGGCCTCGGTCTCGTGCTCGTAGCGCTCGCGGCGAGTGGCGTCCTCGTCGCGCGGCGACACGAGTCGTCGCTCATCGCAAGTCTCGTCGTGAGCGCCGCCGTCGTGGGTGTGCTCTTCTTGCCTCCTTACGCGTGGGGCGGCGCAGCGCTTGCCCTCGTGGCGTTGGCCACCGCGTGGGCGGGCTTGCGTCTGCCGAGTACCGGCCTTGGTTTGTGGTCACTGTTCGTCGCGGCAGCGGCGGCGCTCGGCGGCTTGGTGGGGGGCGAGCTCGTTGGGCAGGCCGCGCCGACGCTCGATGCCGCGGCCTTTGGTGCTGCGCTCGCGGCGCTCTTATGGCTGCACGCCCGCGTGCTCGGAGGCCCAGGCCTCGCGGGTCGCGGCGATCGTTGGTGGCGTCTCTTCGTGCCGTCGTCGCTCGGCTCCGGGTTCGTCGTGGCCTTCGCCGCCTTGCACATGGCAGGGCGCGCGCTCGCGAGCGACGACGGCGTCGTGCAGCTCGCCGACCTCGTCTTCTTGGCCGTCTTGTCGCTCACTGGGGTTGTTGTCGGCCGGCGTCGCGACATCAATTCACTGTTCTTTCTCGGCCTCGCTGGCATGGGCGTCCTGACGCTCTTCGGCGTGCGGGCGCTCTTTACGCTCACCGGTGGCCTGCTGCTCGCCGCCGTCGTGACCGTGGGCCTCGCCTACGTCGTGACCTCGATCTCGTGGTCGCGCCGCACGGCGGCCCCACAGGATTGAGCGAACGCTCGCCTAGACGCCCCTGCGTTTGCGCGGCAGCTCTTCTTGACCGTTGCGGTAGCGCGCGTCGCGCCCGAGGATGTACTCGGAGGGCGTGACGTTGGCGTTGCCGGGCACCAGTCGATCGAGAGGAAACGCGAAGGTGCGAAAGCCCTGCACGGCCACGTTCGGCAGACCGGCGTTGACCTCGAGGGCGAGATCGCGCGCCCACTCCTGCTCGAGCTGATCCTTGGGGATGCCCTCGAAGTGGGGGATCGAGAAGTACATGATGCGCCGCGCCAACGTGCTCAGGCCAAAGAAGATAGGCCCACCCAAGGGCTCGCCCGGCTTGACGGCTTCGCCGGGCGAGGCCGTGTTGCAGCCGATGAGGTGGATGCTGCCCTCCGCGCTCATTTTATCGCCGACGAATTCTACGAGGGTGGGTGCCTCGAGCAGATAGTCGGGGCCGATCTCTAAAAAGCCCGGTGCGCCGTGGCCGTAGAACGTGATGTCGTTGACGCTGCCGGGTGGCAGCGAGTCCATGAACGCCGCAGCCTGCTCGACATCGCGAAACTTCGCCGGTGTGCGCGTGCCGGCGACATAGATGGTGATGCCGTAGCCGTCCGGGAGCCAGTGCTTGAGGTACGTCATGTCGCCGCTGACTGTCTTGGTCATGCCGCCGACGATGGCCAAAAACGCCGCTTGTGCCTTGTGGCCGGTCACCACGATTGGGTTGTGGGCGTCGCGGGCGAGGAGGAGTTGGCGCACGGCCGCATTCTCGACCCGCTCGCTGAAGGTCGATGGGCCGAGGACGGGGAGGGGCGCAAAGGCGGGTGCGGGGGGCGCTGCGGCAGCGGGGTGCTGCGGGGCGGCGCGGGGCGCGAGGGCTGTTCGAGATGTCGCCGCCGACGCGCTCTCTAGCGCGGTCGCGTTGCGCGGCCAAATCGCCGCCGGTGCCGCGAAGAGCGCGGCGACCTTGGGCGCGGCGACCTCGGTGCGGGCGCGATGTGCGGCCTCGGCGGCTCGCGCTGCTCGTGCCGCGCTCATCGCCGACCGCGGCGCGGCTGTCGCGTTGCGCCCGCTCGCGTTGACGAGCGCCGCTGTCGGGTGAGCCGGACCACCCGAAAGATCGACGACGGGGTGTGGCGCCGCCAAGTGATCGGACTTCGTAGCGCCCTCGGTGCGTGCCGGGCGGGCCCCCGCAACTCTTGCCGGCGATGGCGCCGTCTCGCCGCCGATTGGTGTGTGAGTCGCAGGGCTCTGTTGTGGCATCGTGTTCGTTATCTTATTGGCCATAGCGGCATCATAGCTCGCCGCTACGATGGGCGTCCAGCGAGCGGCGTGCCTGCCCCACGTTGCGGGCGTTAGACCTCAGCGTCGCGTCTCGGAATATCTCTACCTCGATTTTGCGTACGGGATATGGGACGAATGCTCCGCCATGTTCGACTCGTTGGCAGAGCCCGATGCGTGCGGCGGTGCGTTCGTTGTTGCGCTCAGCCCGCCTTTCTTGCCAAGAGCCCCTTCGTGACTTGCCGCAATCGGAGGCGGCCTCAACATGGAGAAGTCGAAACGACGGTGTGTGGGCATCCTCACCGCTGGCGGTGATTGCCCCGGCCTCAACGCCGCCATTCGCGGCGTCGCCAAGGCGCTCATCGGCTGCTACGGCGTCAAGGTCATCGGCATCCTCGATGGCTTTCGCGGCCTCGTCGAGAACCGCACCGTGGCGCTCGACAACCAGGCGGTGAGTGGCATCCTGACGCTCGGCGGCACCATCCTCGGCACGAGCCGCGACAAGCCGCATAAGATGCAGATGGGCAACAAGGCGATGGACATGACGGCGACCGCGGTCGACAACGCCCGGCGCATGGGCATCGATTGCCTCGTGTGTTTAGGGGGCGGCGGCACGCAGAAGAACGCGCTCCTGCTGCAAAAGGCCGGGCTCGATTGCATCACCCTACCGAAGACCATCGACAACGATGTCGCCGAGACCGACATCTCGTTTGGCTTCGACACCGCAATGAGCATCGCCACCGACGCCATCGACCGTTTGCACACGACCGCCACGAGTCACAACCGCCTCATCGTCTGCGAGGTGATGGGTCACAACGCCGGCTGGCTGGCGCTCGGGGCTGGTATGGCCGGCGGAGCGGACGTCGTGCTCATCCCCGAGATCCCCTACGACCTCGAGGTCGTGGCCGAGCACCTCTTCGAGCGGCGCCGGCACGGCAAGCGTTTTTCGATCATCGTCGTGGCCGAGGGGGCGCGGGCGCAGGGTGACGGCGACGACGGCGAGTCCGGCGTGCTCGCCGCGAGCGCGCCGGGGGGCGACAACGGCCTCGACGCCGAGGCCGATCAGGGCCTGCGCCTCGTGCAAGAGCCGATGGCGAGCCGCCTCGCGCGGCGCTTGCAACAGCTCACCGGCACCGAGGCGCGCGTCACTTCACTCGGCCACGTACAGCGCGGCGGCACCCCGACGCCGGTCGATCGGCTGCTGTGCACGCGTCTCGGCACGCGCGCCGCCCAGCTCATCGCAGAGGGCTGTCAGAGCTCGATGGTCGCCGTGCGCGGCGAGAGCTGCGAGCCCGTGCCGCTCGAGCGCGTGGCCGGCAAGAAGAAGATTGTGCCTGCCGACCATCCGTGGCTCGAGGCGGCGCGGCTCGTCGAGACGTGCCTCGGTGATGTCCACGTGGCGCAGGGCAGCTAGGCTCCGTCTCTAGTGGCGCACAAACGTGCCGAGGCGCAGCTCTAGGATGGCCTGCGTGATCTCGTCGCGCGTGTTCATGACGAACGGTCCGTAGCGTACGTAGGGTTCGCCGAGCGGCTGCGCCGAAATGAGCAGCAGGCGCGACGGGATGCCGCCGCCGCGCATCACCACGACCTCGCCGTCGCCGAGCACGGCGAGGCGGGTGGCGGCGATGAGCACGGGCTTACCACCGGCGCCGCCGGTGTCGCCTTCGCCTCCTATCGAGACCGCGCCAGCGAAGACATAGACGAGCGCCGTATGCCCGCGTGGCACCGGCTGCACGAAGTGCGCTCGCGCCGGCAATGCCACGTCGAGGTAGCTCGGCGCAGCGAAGATCTCACGCACCGCGCCCGGTGTGCCGTCGACCTCCCCAGCGATGACGCGAACGCGCACCCCGTCGGCGCGGGTAATCTCGGGGATGCTCCGGGCTAGGAGACCCTGGTAGCGCGGCGTCGTCATCTTGAGCCTGGCGGGCAGATTCACCCACAGCTGAAAGCCATCGAGGCGATGTGGCCCCACCTTCGGCATCTCCTCGTGCATGATGCCGCTGCCGGCGGTCATCCACTGCACGTCGCCGGCGCCGATGACGCCGCTGTTGCCGAGGCTGTCGCGATGGGCGACGCTGCCGTCGAGCATGTAGGTGACCGTCTCGATGCCGCGGTGCGGGTGCATCGGGAAGCCGGCGATGTAGTCCTCGGGGTTCTCGGAGCCGAAGTGGTCGAAGAGAAAGAAGGGGTCGAGGTGGTCGAGCTCCGCCGTGGCGATCGAGCGACGCAGGTGCACGCCCGCGCCGTCGGTCACGCTTTGCGGAACGATCACCCGGTTGACGCCGCGCTCGCGCATCCCGCGCTCCTTTCGTGGCCTACTACACGAAGATAGGCACGGACGCGCGATCGACAACCCGGGACGGCTGCAGTCGAGGGCGACGCTACGGCGCGCAGACGTTCGGCTTCGAGCCAAAGCTCGGGAGGGTGGATTGGATCCACCCGGCCGCGAATGTCGGCAGCGCGGACTAGCGGCGCCGTCGCAAGAGCGCCGCCGACCCGAACAGCAGGCAAAGCGCAAAGGCCGATGACATCGGTACCGCGGCACACCCACCCTTGCTAGCGCTGCTTGGCTTCGCCAGCGGCTCGCTCGCGCACACGCTCTCATGGGTGCAGGAGCCTCCGGGCACGAGGCAGAGATCACGCGTGCAGTCATCGCGGTCGTCACAATCACCGTCCGTCAGGCAGCAATCCGCGCGCACCTCGTTGAGGCAGCGATGATCGCCGGCCACATCGCATGAATCGCTCGTGCACGCGTTGCCATCGTTGCACGCTTCATCGCCAAGACAGCAACCGACGATCGACGTGAAGACGCACTTTCCAGTCTGCAGCTCGCAGACATCGGTCGTGCAAGCGAGGGTGTCGTTGCAGTCGGCCGCCTTAGTGCAGCAGTTGGACAGCGGGCTATGCGCGCACACGCCCCGATTGCCCACGACGGCGATGTTGCAGACATCTGCGGTACAGCCGAGGCCATCGTCGCAATCGGCGGCACCGAGACAGCAGCCGGCGATGGGCTGGGTGACGGAGAGACCCGAAGAGCAGATGCGTTCCTCGCAGCCGGTGAGTGCGGGTTGCGGTGGTGGGCACGCGAGGCAGCTCGACTGACCGACCGCGTCCTGGTAGCAGCCGCCAGGATCGCCGCAGTCAGCGCACGATAGGCAGAGCGTAGCGCCCGTCGCCGCAGCATAGGTGCCTGCGACGCACGGCGTACAGCTCACGCTGCCGGCAGCGCTCGCGGACGAGCCTGCGGCGCAGGCGACGCAGGCGGCGAGGCTGGTCTGCGACGTGAGCCCGTTGAACGTGCCCGCCGGGCAAGTGCTGCAATTGGCCTGGCCCGACAAGGCGTTGTATGAGCCAGCCGGGCACGCCGTGCAGAACATCGACCCCGTGGAAGGCTGGCTCATGCCAGCGGGGCAAGGCGTGCATGGCTGCTGGCCGTTGCTACTGTAGGAGCCGGCCGGGCAGAAGTTGTAGATCACTTGGGCCGCTGCCGCTTGGGCGACGACGAGAATGAGCGCCACAATGGTGCTCGCGGCAACGCGCGTCGCGCGGCGCCCACAAATCGCGATCAACATGGGTCCCTCCCAGACAGCCGAGCTACTGGTTGACATAGGTGCCGAGCAGCTGCACGAGCTTGGCGTTCGGTGCGACCTTCGTGACAGCAGGCGTCGCTACCGGCTGCGGATTCACGATCGACGCTGGGCCGTACAAGAAGCTCGGGAACAGCTTCTCATAGGTAGCGTCGGGGTTCTTCTTGTAGGTCACCTTGCGCGGCGCCTGGACGCCGCCGTCGCCCGCGACATCCTCACCGATGCCGAGCACGTCGCCCATGGTCTCGGCGTCGAGCACCGTGACGGTCCCCGGGGCAGGCGCGCTCGGTTGCGCCCCCGCGCTCGGGCTGGTCTCGCCGGTCGCCGGTGCGGACCCTGGCGAAGCGCCCCCCGCACCGCCGGCGCCGTTCGCAGCCGCCGCCGCCGCAGCAGCCGCCGCCGCAGCAGCAGCAGCAGCAGCTTTCTCAGCCAGGCTATCGGCATACGACTGCTGGTCGGCAGCCTCGTAGTTGAGCTTCGCCTCGGTGTCGTGCTCCGTCGCATCGAGCGGGGGCGGGACAGCGGTGCCGTCTGTCACGAGCGCGCGCTTCTTCTTGCCGAGGTCGTTGAGGAACTCGACACCCGCTAGGTCCTCGAGCGCCTGCAACGAGACGCGCGAGTCCTTGACGAGTTGCGCAATGTTTTGCGGATTCGGATTCTTCGGATCGAAGAACCTGGTCGGCAGATCCGTGCCGTTGCGGATGATGAGCGGCAGCACGGTTTGGCCGTGGCCAGGCAGGTCGAAGTAGATGAGCATGTAGCAGTGCGTTGGCTGCGCGAGCGGCGGTGGGCCGTCGGGGACGCTCGCTTTGCGTGTAGCTTTTGTCGTGGACGCGAGCGCGCCCGACAAGCCGGCCGGCGGCGTCGCCAGGGGCGTCGGGCCCGCGGCTGTCGTCGAGGTCGTCTGCGTACCCTGCGGCGCTATCGCCCCACCGGGTGACTCGCCCGTACCCGGTGTCGGGCCCGGCGGACTTGGCGGTGGTGGCAGCTTCTGGACGAGCGGGATCTCGGCCGCGGTCATGCGCACGAGGCGCTTGCGCCCGTCCTTGCCGACGACCTCCTTGAGGTAGAGGTTGCCGACGAACACCTCGGCCGTGCCGTTGTGACCGACGACGACCTCGCGGATCATGTCCTCGAGGAAGCGCCACGTCTGCCGATTGAGGGCGGCGCGCTGCGGCGCCATGTTGAAAATGGAGAACGTCTCGCGCGCGGCTTGCCTGCTCGCTGCCGAGGCGGCGGGCATCTGATGGCCGAGGTCATCGCCGGTGCCGCCGTACCATTTCTGCAGAGCGCTAAATACGGTCGTGAGAACATTCGGATCGCCGGGCACCGGCGCACTTACCTCGATCTTCTCCGAATCTTTGTAGAAGTTGCTGCGGCCGACCCCGAGCTCCTGAGTTTTGAAGTCCGCTGCGCTCACGTGGTAGCGCGTGAGGTCGGGGACGTGGCGCGTGACGTTGTAGAACAGGTCGTAGAAATTGCGCTTGACCCGCACGTCTTCGGCGAGCGGGCTGCCCTTCTTGAGCTTGATCCTCCCCACGTCCGCGTCGCCGGTCTTGGCCGCGAGGTCGTGGCGCAGCTCGGCCAAGAACTGGTCGGTCACGATGTGGAACTCGCCCGGGTGCTGGCGCACCATTTCGCGCAGCTCTTCTTGGCTGATGTGGTTTCTCACCTTGGCGCAGGCCGCGAGGTCGGGCGGTACGAGCATGCTCGCCGCGTCGGTGAAGCTCTGGTTATCGGCCGCGACGATGAGGTTCTTCTGCCACTTCGGCAGCTTCTTGTTGCTGAGTAGATCAGTCACCGGCGCGCAGAGTGCCGCGGGCGTTGGCTCAGACGCGGGCGCTGGTTGCGTCGTACCCGCAATCCCGGTCTGCTTCGCGGGCTTTGTTGGCTTCGCCGCCACTGGTGCGCCGGTGCGCTCGGCCGGCAGGAGGCCAACGACGCCGTCGACGGCGGTGCTCGAGATGAACTGCCCGTCTTTGGGGTCGGCGAGGTAACGATCGAGGTCGCGCACGTCGATCATTCCGTCGCCGGCTTTGCCCCCGTGCGCCTGCGCATCGGCCGCCCGCAAGATCGTGACCCGCGGGTCAACCGGCGTCGTCTTGCCGTCAGCGCCTGCTGTTTCTGTGGTGTTCCAACCGTACGCGCGCGCAATGCTGTCTATTGATACTTTGGCCATTTGGCGCTCCTCTGTTTGGGGCGTCAGCGCTAACCCTACCACGCCGCACCGCATTGCGCCAGCATCCGAGCGATCGGATTGCCGTGGCGCCGCGGCGCAGCGTTGATCGTGGCGGCCGAGGGTCGCTAGTCTGGCCTACGAGCGCGCCACGTATCCTGCGGCGGCGCGTCCCAAGCCGAGGGCGCCTCGTCCCAGCCACCGTCCTGCCGCGGCGGCAGCAGGATGACGACCGACTCCGGGTACTGCCAGCCCCACAGCCACCCGGTCATGTACGTGAACATGCCGAGTGCGAACGTCGCGCTCGTGAACTCGCGCGACACCTCCTTGACGATGCGCGTCGTTGGCGTCTTGACGGTCACGGTCATGGTGTGCGGCAGACCCATGCGCTCTTCGTACTTGGCCTCACCGCGACCGAGGTACTCGCCGTCGGCGTAGATCTTCGCCCGCCGGTCGTTGGTCGTGATCGTCGTATGCGCGCAGGCTGTCACCCCTGCGCACACGAGCGCGAGCGGGATTGCCCGCCCCATGGCTAGAACCCCACGCCGAGGGCCACCATGGCGCCGAACGCGATCGCGGAGGATGTCTCGCCACCGATCGGATAGCCGTACATGTCGTACGAGGAGCCGCCCTCGAGCTTGTAGGTCGTGACAAATGGGCGCAGGTCGGCGCGAAAGTGCACTGTGCTGGTGCGCCCGAACATCGCACCGACATCGCCGAATACCGTGAGGCCGTGGCCGCTCGGACCGTCGACCTCGAGCATGCCGTAGCCCGCGCCACCGCCCACATAGGGCGTCAGGTCGCGATCGGCGAGCGGGTAGAGCAAAGCGACGTTGAAATTGAAGGCGCTGCCGCCCTTGTGCCCCTGCGCCGCGCTAAAGCCGGCCGTGATGTCAGCGAAGAAGCTGCGCGCATCATAGAGCCAGTACAGGTTGGCGCCGGAGAGGAACGTGTTGTGGCCACCGGCCTTGGCGAGGAGGCCTGTCACCTCGACGCCGAAGTAGGAGTTGGCGCGCTTGCGCAAGTAGGCGTCTTCTTCCTTCTCGGTCATCTCGCTGACACGGCCCTCGTCGAGCGGCTCGCCGTTGACGAGGTGGCGAGCCAAGCGCATGAGCACCGGATCGAGGTCTTCGGGCGAGGCGGCGTCGAGCGAGGCGACCTTGGGCGCGCCCCCCTCGGGCTCCAACGTGAGCGTGACCTTGACGAGCTGGCCGAGCCGCACGAGCGAGCCGCGCAGCGTGGCCGTAGCCCCTTGCTCCTTGGCGGCGCTCGCCACGTCGGCTCCGCCGGCCGGCAGCACGACGACCCTTTGCCCGAGCCGCTCGAGGTGCATCTTGAGAACCGCTTGCGCCGCCGTCGTGTGGCCTTCGTTGAGGTTCACACCCTCGAACGGCGCGAGCGCCCAAACGCCGGAGGGTGTCATCGGCAAGGCGCTCAACGCCAACACGGTAAGGGCTGTCAACATGGGCACTCCTATTCGCAGGCCGGGCAGCGCCATTGCTGCCGGTCGGGCATGTCGAACCTCTGCAATGCTTGTGCCACTATTAGATAGCAAGGCCCAGGTTGGACTTCGCGGCGCCGCTCGGCAGTGACGCCACGCCGGACTATGACACGTACGTCCGGGTCTATGGGAACGGCGAGCTCCACATCGTCCCGCGCAAGCTGAGCGCGCGTTCGCTGCTGCGTGGCCCGTCGTTCCTTCGAGCGCGCGATTGGAGACGCGGGATGTGATCGCGCCGAGCTCGCGTTGCGGGGTTGCCGTCAGGTGTCCGGCGCGGTCAGCGGGCGAAAGCGTCGCCGCGTGCGCTGGGCCACCTGCGCCGCTTCGACGGCGTTGCGGTAGAGGCGCTCCTGCGCGCGGAGGTCGCCGCGCTTGGCGTATCGGGGCTCGTAGCTGCCGTCGGCGCGCAGGTCGTAGGCCTTCTGGCGGTCGGTAAAGTAGGTCTCGAGCACGCCAAGCACGCGGCCTGCGAGCTCGGCGTTGCGCACGGGAAAGAGGATCTCGAGCCGTCGATCGAGGTTGCGGCTCATCCAGTCGGCGCTCGCCAGAAAGACCTCGTCGTGGCCGCCGGCGTGAAAGTGGAAGATGCGCGCGTGCTCGAGGAAGCGGTCGACGATCGAGCACACTTCTATAGTCTCTGAGAGGCCCGCGACGCCTGGGCGCAGGCAGCAGATGCCGCGCACGTTGAGGCGGATGCGCACGCCCGCTTGGCTCGCGCGGTATAGGGCGCGAATGATGCCTTCGTCCTCGAGCGAGTTGACCTTGGCGGCGATGAGCCCGGGCTGCTCGGGCGTCGAGAGGCGAATCTCGCGCTCGATGAGCTCCAAGAAGCGCTGGCGTAGATCGGTCGGCGCGATCGTGATCGCGGACCAGCCGATGGCCTCAGAGGATCCGGTGAGCAGGTTGAAGAACGCCGAGACGTCGGCCGCGATCTCGCGGTTGCAGGTGACGAGCCCGAGATCGGAGTAGAGCTTAGCCGTCGTGTCGTTGTAGTTGCCGGTCGCGAGGTGGACGATGCGGCGAATGCGGCCCTCGCTGCGCGCTACGATGAGCAGCGCCTTGGCGTGCGTCTTGAGCCCGGCGATCCCATAGATGACGTGGGCTCCCACGTCTTCGAGTCGGCGCGCCCAGGTGACGTTGCGCGTCTCGTCGAACCGCGCCTTGAGCTCGATGAGGACCGTGACCTCCTTGCCATTCGCCGCGGCGCGTTCGAGGGCGCGCACGATCGGGGAATCGCCGCTCGTGCGGTAGAGCACCTGCTTGATGGCGAGGACGTCCGGTTCGTCGGCCGCGCGTTCGAGCAGCGCCACGAGCGGCTCGAAGCTTTCGTAGGGGTGGGCGAGCAAGACGTCGCGCTCTTGCACGGCCTCCCATAGATCTTCGTCAGCGGCGAGATCGCGCGGCCGCTGCGGTGGCCAGTCGGGATAGCGCAAGGCCGCGTAGCCGCGCGTCGCCGCAAGCTCGTGCAGCGCGGTCGCGTCGAGCACGCCGTCGGTCTCGTAGATCTCGTGGCGCGCGAGTCGATGTTGGCGGGCGAGCCAGGCCACGATGCGTGGATCCGCACCGCGTGATAGCTCGAGCCGTACGACCGCGCGTCGGCGGCGGTCGCGCACGGCGCGCTCGACCGTCTCGACGAGGTCGAAGGCATCGTCATCGGCGATGGCAACGTCAGCATCGCGCGTCAGGCGAAAGAGCGTCGCGGCGAGCACCTCGCTGCCGAAGAAGAGCGACTCGAGTCCGGCGAGCAGCACGTCCTCGAGGAGAGCAAAGCAGTGCCCTTCGTCGCTCGGCAGTGGGATGAAGCGCGGCGTCACGAGGGGCACGGGGATGACGAGCAGCTTGGCGCGCCGTCTCCCGCCGCCGTTGGCTGCGGCGCGGGGGATGAGCAGGGCGGCGACGTGTAAGCGCAAGCCAGGGATGAGCGGCGCGGGCGACAGCGTTTCGACCGCGAGCGGCGTCAGAATGGGCGCGAGGGACGTCTCGAAGTGGGCGAGCGCGGCCTGGCGTTGCGCGGCGCTCCAGGCTTCTGGCGGCAGAACAGCGAGGCCGTCTTCAGCGAGCTTGGCGAGGACCTCGGCGATGGCGCGTTGCTGTTCTTTGGCGAGCTCGTGCACGCGCGCGTGGATCTCGAGGAGCTGTTCTTTGGGTGAGCGGCCCGTCAGATCGCGGCGTGCCGCGCGACCGGCGCGCTGCTGCATCAGCCCGGCCACGCGGATCATGAAGAACTCGTCGAAATTGGAGCTCACGATCGCGAGAAACTTGAGGCGCTCGAGCAGCGGCACGTTCTTCGCGCACCCTTGCGCGAGCACGCGGGCGTTGAACGCGAGCCAGCTCTGCTCGCGGTTGAGAAATTGCGCCTCGTCAGGCGGGAGGCGCGGCATTCGGCGCGGGCGCGCGCTCATACGAGACCGCCTTGACTACGCTCGGCCCTTGACGCGTGCGCGTCGCGGCGGCTTCGACACGCCAGCGCACGCGCCGCGTCAAGGGCGGCGCGACAATCCGAGTCATCCGGATTTGGTATCATTGCCTCTCCGCCGCGCCGCGAGCGGCACCGGCGCCATCGCCCTCGAGCCGCAGCGTCAGGCCGTAGATGTCCGTGAAGAGATCGGACTTGCTGCTCACCGCCTGGCGCTCGAGCCCGAGATCAAAGGCGCTCTTCGCCTGCAAGACGAGCTCGTCGCCTTCGCGGGTGCAGCGCAAGGTGGCGATGCGACCGGCGTGCACGCGGTCGAGCGCGTCGGCCACCCGCAAGATGGCGGCGAGCTTGGTGACCACCATCCGGCGCTCGCGCGGCAGGCCCATGTACTCGAGGTGGGCGGGCTTCGGTGGGCTGCGGCGGTGATAGCGCGCCGTATGGGCGATGATGAGCACCTCGTCGCGCGTCAGGCCGAAGAGCTCTGAGTTGGCGATGAGGTAGAAGCTGTGCTTGTGGTGCGCCCGCAGGCTTACGAAGGAGCCGACATCGTGCAATATGGCCGCGACGCGCAAGAGCAGGCGCTCGCGGCCGTCGAGGTGGTGCTCGGCCGCGAGGGCATCGAAGAGCTGCATGGCGAGATCGGCGACGTGTAGGGAGTGCGCCACGTCGGCGTGGTATTTCTCAGCGATGGCGGTCGCCGAGTGCACGACGCCGCGCTCGAGAGAATCGTCGTCGCGCCCGGAGAGGCTGTGCGCGAGATCGAGCAGGAGCCCGTCGCGCATCGCCACCTTACACACCCACAGCTCTTGCGCTTGCGTGTGGCGCAAGAGCTCCTGGTAGACGATGAGCGCCGGTGCGAGCGTCTCGGCCTCGCCGAACTCGAGGCCGTAGAGCTTCGCGAGCTCGTCGGCGCTGTGCTCGACGCAGGCGGCGACGAGCTTGTCGAGCGCCTTCGGTTTGATGACGGCTACGCTCGCGCCCTTGGCGCCGTGGCCGCACTGGCGCGCCGCGAAGCGGGCGTCGCCACCGACCCCCATGAGCAGCGTCACCTCACCGAGCGGGATGGTGTTGACGATGGCGGCGAGCGCGCTCGCTACTTGTTGATGCACGCTCTCGGCAAAGCGCGCCGGGGCTTGGCCACTTGGGAAGACTTCGTGCAGGCGAATGGCGCCGAGGTCGAGGCTCTGTGAGGCCACGATGTCGCCGTCGACGAGCTGCGTCAGCAGCGTGCTGCCTCCACCTACGTCGGCGACGAGCGCGCAGCCTCCCTTCTCGGAGAGCGCCTTGCCGGCCGCCTCGTGCACTGCCGTCATGATGAGGCGGCTCTCCTCGGAGGTGTCGATGACCTCGAGCTCGAGTCCGCTCGTGATGTAGACGCGATCGAGGAAGGTGTCGGCGTTGTTGGCCTCGCGCACGGCGCTCGTCGCGACGGCGCGCACCTCGGTGACCTCGTAAAAGTCGAGCAGGCGGCGAAAGTCGCGCAACACTGCGACGGCGGCGCGGATGGTCGGCGTCGAGAGGCGCCCGCGGCGAAACGTGTCGTGACCAAGCCGCACCGGCCGTTGCAGCTCTTCGAGGGGCTCGAGCGTGCCATCTTCGCCGACGCTCGCCACGAGCAGCCGCAGCGCGCTCGAGCCCACGTCGATAGCGGCGACGATGCGCGTCTTTGGCGCCGCCGCCTTCTTGTGTCGTCGGGGTTTCATCGCTCGCTCCGCATCATCGCCGCCGAGCGACACGTTGGCCAGTTTCGTGCAGGCTCGTTTCGGTTTTGCGCCAGGGCTGGCCGTCGCCCGCCAATTGTGGCAAGGGTGCTCGGCCGGACGCTGTAGGCCGGCACCCAAGCAAAGGACCTCGCCCCATGGAAGACTCCAACCGCTCCGACTACGTAGAGAAGTTCTATCTCGATTGCGGCTTCGGCACGCGCGCCCTGCACGCGGGCGAGCACGTCGGCCAGCCCGACACGCGGGCGCACGCCGGGGCCATCTTCCAAACCTCGACCTTCGTGTTCAAAGACGCGCAAGAGGGCGCCGACATCTTCGCCGGCACCAAAGCGGGCTACGTCTACACGCGCCTCGGCAACCCGACCGTCATGGTGCTCGAGTCGAAGCTCAACGCGCTCGAAGGCTGCGCGGTCAAGCTCGCGCACCCCGACCACCGCGTCTCGTCGCTCGCCTTCGCCTCGGGCATGGCCGCCATCTCCTCGACGCTCATCGCTTCGTGCTCGGCGGGCGACACCATCCTGCTCGGCGATGTGCTCTACGGCGCGACCGAGCACCTGTGCAGCAACGTCCTGTCACGCCTCGGCATCAAGACGGTCGAGGTCAACATGTCGGATCTCACCAAGGTCGCCGCGGCCATCAAGCAGAACCCCAAGGCAAAAGCGGTGCTCTTCGAGACTCCGACCAACCCGACGCTCGACATCGCCGACATCGCCGAGATCGTGCGCATCGTCAAGGGCGTCAACCCCGAGGCGCTGGTCATCGTCGACAACACCTTCGCCACGCCGTATTTGCAGCGCCCGCTCGAGCTCGGCGCCGACGTGGTCGTGCACAGCACCACGAAGTACATCTGCGGCCACGGCACGGTGGTCGGCGGGGTTGTCACGACCACCAACGCAGCCCTCAAAGACTCGCTCTATAAGGTCATCAAGGACGTCGGCGCCTCGCCGAGCCCCTTCGACGCGTGGCTCGTCAACTTGGGGGTCAAGACGCTGCCGGTGCGCATGCAGCGCCACTGCGACAACGCGCGCGCCGTCGCCAAGTTTCTCGAGCACCACCCCAAAGTCAAGCGCGTCTACTACCCGGGTCTCGAGAGCAGCCCAGGGTATGCGCTCGCCAAAAAGCAGATGAAGGATTTTGGCGGCATGGTCTCCTTCGAACTCAAGGGCGGCCTCGAGGCGGGTCGCACGCTGATGGACAAGATCACCATCTGGACGCTCGCCGTCTCGCTCGGCGCGGTCGACTCGCTCATTCAGCACCCGGCCTCGATGACGCACGCCTGCGTGCCGCGCGAGAAGCGCGAGAAGGGCGGCATCACCGACGGGCTCGTGCGCTTGTCGGTCGGCATCGAGGATGTCGATGATCTGACGCGCTCGCTCGAGATGGCGTTGGCGCAGGTCTAGGCGCTAGGTCGCTAGAGACGCGAGGCTCGGCAGCTCGCGCACGAGGCGAATGGGGAAGGGCGGGGGGAACGCGGCGATGTCTTCACGCAGGCGTAGCGCGAACGGGACGTCGATCGTGATACTTGCGGGCTTTGTCGCTCTTGCGTCGTGTGGATTCAGCGATAAGGCAGGGAGCGGGACGGGGGCTCCCGCTGCTAGCACGGACCCGGCGCCACAGACGCAGCACGGTGACAGTCGCGACGGCACGGGCGGCTTTAGCCCGCCTCTGCCTGCCGCGGCTCCTCGGGCGGGCCCCGCGGGAATCGAGTGGCTGTTCAGCCAGCCGGCCGGCGTTCGTTTCAGTAAGACCGAAATCACGGTGCTCCAGTATGAGGCCTGCGTCATCAACAAAGGTTGCAGCAGGCCGGTGAAGACGTACGCGGAGCAAGGGGAGTGCAATTGGGGCAGGGGCAGGTCGCGATATCACTACCCCATCAACTGCGTGACCTGGGAGCAAGCGCAAGCGTTCTGTCGCTGGGCGGGCGCAACTCTGCCAACCGAGAAGCAATGGCAGGCAGAGGCCTCGGAGGGCGGGAAACGGCGCTATCCCTGGGGCGACGAGGCACCGACCTGTGAGCGGGTCGCGTGGCGTCGGTGCGCAAAGGAGGCGACGGCTCCGGTGTGCAGCAAGACGAACGGAAACAGCGTTTCGGGCCTCTGCGACATGAGCGGCAACCTCATCGAACTGGTCACAGCCGGCTCGAGCTACAAGCTGTGCGGCGGTGGAGTCGCGAGCGACTCGGCCGCTGGCCTGCAAGCCTCTGCATGCTTCGAAGCGCAGAAGAATGGTACCCACGACGGTGCGCCGTGGGCAGGATTTCGTTGTCGCGGTTTTTGAATCACACGTAAAGATCGTGAGATGAACTGCGCCGCGGCCTCACGGGTGCGGCAGGGTCGCCGAGTGCTGATACATCTCGCCGAGCACCGCGAGCGGCACCGTGGTCTGCCAATGGCCGGTGACGACGGCGAGCGCCCAGGCGAGCACAAAGCTCCCGATCATGATGGCCGGGACAAGGTAGGGCGAGAGGCCTCGTGGGCCGCGGCCCGTCAGGGTCAGCGTATCCGCGACCGGGCAGACGGCGAGGCAGTTCAAGCACCCAGTGCATTCGGGTGATAGCACGCGGTACTTAGCGTGCACTTTGATCTCGCTCGGGCAGACGCGCGTGCACAGCTTGCAGTCGATGCAGGTCTGCTCCCTGCGCACGACAGCGAGGGGGGACGCGGCGCTGACGCCGAGCAAGGCTCCATAGGGGCATAGGTAGCGACACCAGAAGTTTTTGATGACGAGCGAGAGTGCGGCCAGCGCGAGGAGCACCACCGCTGTCGTCGTGCTCATGGCGACGAAGAAGTCGAGCATTTTGGCGTCGACCGCGTAGTTGTAAGGCGAATGCATAAAGGCCAGCAGGGCCGCAAGGTCCATGCGCACGAGCACGACGTAGGCGAAGAAGCCGAGCACAACGTACTTCGGCAGCATCAGCAGAGCATCGAGCCACGGCGGCACGAGCACGTCGCGTCGTCGTCGACGCCGGAGGAGCCTCGTGCCGAGCCACTCGAGCGCGCGCGACAGCGTGCCGACCGGGCACACCCAGCCACAGAACGCCTTGCGCGCGAGCACCGCCGTCACGAGCGCGACGATGAAGATCGTGAGGCCGGCCGGGTGCACCTCGTCGTACTCGCCGGTGAGCAACAGACGCTTGAGTCCCATGAGCGCGCTGATGGGCAAGAAGCCTTCGACCGACGGCGGCCGCGTGACGCTCGGCATCTCGCCGCGCCGCAGGCTGTCGACGAAGAGGGCGAACTCGACGCCGGCGCTCGTGACGAGCACGAGAAAGGCTGCTTGACTGAGCCAGCGCCAGAGGGGCAGGCGGGCCCAGGGGTTCTTCCAGCGTCGTGCAGCGCCATCAGGCGAGAGGGGGGTGGGGGCGGTCGACATCAGGCGCTGCATAGCGCGGCGTCGCTGTCGGTGGAAGTTCCTCGTGTCGCACTTCGTCCGCCGCCACGACCGATCCCTGGCCCCCCGAGCCCGCGAGGGCGAAGGGAGCAGGAGTTTGCTTATGAGCAAAACGAGCAACCCTCGGCCGTCATGGTCAACGCAATGACCGGCCTCGCGGTCGCGATCCCGGCCCGTTGCAGCCGCGATCGATATCGCGCACGCCCCGGCACGGCGACGACAGTGCGTTGCTCGACCACCCGAACCCGCGCTGCGCTAGCTCTTTGCGGCGGCGAGCTCGCGCCGAATGCCGGCGATCACCGCCAGATAGGCGGACTTGTCAGCCGCACTCACCTTGGTCGTAGTGTCTTTGAGAAATGCGCTGAGGCACTTGTCGAGGCCCTTGAGCTCAACCTTCTTGAGCGTATGCGTCGGCTGGTGCGGACGGCCGAAGATCCGCAGGTTGGCCGTGAAGTGACCACCGGCCTGCGGCCCTGTGGCCATGTGGACAAGAGCGGCGACGCCACGGTTCAAGTTGATCTCGACGATGATCTCGTTCTTGCGATTGGTCACCGACTCGGGGTGCTGACTCGTGAGAAACTCGATGTTGCCATCGGTCTTCACCGGCACCACGTCGACTGCGGCATGATTGGCGATCGCCTTCTGCTCAGGAACCTTGTAGGGCGGGTCGGCGGGGTCATGTCCGGCGAGTGGGCCGAGTGTCTCGACAGTTGGTGCAACGCGACGACCAGCACGGGCACCTGCCAGCCCTACTTGGCCATCTGCTGCACCCGCGGCGCGGCAAAAAGCGCGAGCGAAATCGATCGCTTGCGCTCAAGAGATCGGCATTGCGGCTAGCCCTCGAGCAGCCACTGCCACGCCGCCTTGACCTCGACCGCTGCCCCGCGCGGCACGAGCAAGCGCGGCGGCGCAGCTCCGTCGCGGGTGATAATGAGCAGGTCACGGCAGCGCGTCGCCGCCGCCGCCTTGCGCAGCGCGTGGTACTCGCGGGACACCGCCTCGGCGGTGTCTAGCCCGGCGCACACCTGGATGAGCTGAGCCACCCCCCTGCCCTCTCGGACTAAAAAGTCGACCTCGCCGTCGGGCCGCGACCAGGTGAACACGTCAGCCCCACGCCGACGCAACTCCTGGAAGACCAGGTTCTCGAGCAGGGCGCCGCGGTCCTGCGTCACCTTGGTGGTCAAGGCGGTCGTCAGGCCGTTGTCCACCGTGTACACCTTGCGCGCCTGCTTGACCTGTTCGCGTACCTTGAACGCGAACGGCGACACCAGAAACACCAGATACCCTTCTTCGAGGAAGTGCAGATAGCTCTTGGCGGTGTGGACGCTGCGCAACTCGAAAGTGCGCTGGATGCTGTTGTATGTGACTCGCGTCGCCGGGTTGGCAAAACAGTAGAGCGAAAGCTCCTTGAGCGTGCGGTGGTACTTGAGGCGATGACGCCCCGCGATATCGCGCGTGACCACCTTGTCGTGCAGCTCGCGCAAGTACGGTGCCGAGTAGCCCGACAGCACGACCTCGGGAAACCCACCCTCGCGGCCGTAGGCCTCGAGCGCGGCCGCCGCCCGACCACGCTCAGCCGTGGTCCGCGGCCGAGTGACACCTCGCGCGGCGAGCACCTCCGCAAAGGAGAACGGCAAGAGTTCCACCGACAGGTACCGGCCAGTCAGGTGCGTGGCGAGCTCCAAGCTGAGCAGCTTGGAGTTGCTCCCCGTAACCACGAGGTTGAAGCCCTGGCGCTGCAAGCGATTGACGAACAGCTCCCAGCCCGGGACGTTCTGCACTTCGTCGAGAAAGAGGATTCGGGCCACGGGTGACACAGACGCCAGCGCCTTCTCGACGCGGCGCAGGTCTGGAGCAGTCAGCGTCGCGAGCCGCTCGTCATCGAAGTTGACGTAGCCGTAGTCGCGCGACGCGAGCGCGAGGCGGGCCAGAACCGACTTGCCAGCGCGGCGCGGGCCCATGATGACCTTGACGAGCGGCCTCGCCAGCGCGGCGCGCAGCTCCGCCTCCTTGGCGCGCGGGACCCAGCGGCCCGTAGGCGCGGGGAGTACGAGCTCCTCGCGTTGGTCCACCAAAATCTGTCTCAGCTCGTCGTCGTTCATTCGTCGGCCCGCAATGCCATGCATAACAGTTGTGAGTTATGTGCAGTCTACTGCACATCATGTGACACAACAAGAGCGGGCTGCGAGCGGGTTGCTGACCAGTAACGTCAACGCCGCCGGCTTCGTCATCCTGCCACGAACCCAAATCGTGCCCAACTGGGATGACCTCGAGACGCTGATGAGCTGCCACGCGGCAGACGCAGGAGATTTCTCGTGCGTCACCATCCACGTCGGGCCAACCAATTCGATCGTGCGCAACAACTTGGGCGCCGGCGCGCCAGCGACCAATCTAGAGATCGTGCATGACGCGGGCACCGGCACCGGCCTGTCGAACAACCTGTTCGCCAGTGACCCAGCGGCTCTATTTTTGAATGCGACGCCCACGCTCCCCCATGCACTTTGGCCTCGAGTCTTCGCCGAGCCTCGCTCGAGACACGGGCTTTGCGGCAGCCCCAGTGTTCTCTGATTTCTTCGGCACGATGAGACCGATCGGCGACGCCTATGTCGTCAGCGATCCGCGCTCGGGCCGCTCGGTCTTCGTCGGCTTGCCGCAAAACCCCGATCGGTTGGATTCGGAGACCAAGGCGGCAGCCACGGCGATGGGCTTCTTGCCGGGCATCGGTTGGAGCGCGAGCCTCATCATTCCGACTTGGAACGCCGGCGGCAACGCCCTCCTCGGTCATACCTCCGACGCGAAAGCCGCTGGGGTCGACCTGCTCAAGAAGTCGGCCCTCATAGCGCTCGATTGCGCGGCGTTCGCCATCACCCCCTACGCCCTCGTGGCGAGCATGGCGGTACGCGCGGCGGTGCTCGCGCTGGAGTTGCGGGCCGGCGCAAGAGGCTCTGCAACTGCCCCTCGCCGGCCGCCAGACGACGCGCTTTCGACCCAACCTGTCGCTGGCCTTGGTATCGCGGCCGTCACCCGACACGCAACCGCAGACCTATCTGACGCAGGTCATCACCAAGTCGCCCCTATGCGGGAAGACCGGTTGTCGGTGCGTGACCGGCGAGAAGTACGAGGCCAAGTATCTCTCGCGCAGCGTGGAGGGTCGCACGAAGAGCACGTACGTACGCGCGTCGGACGAAGTCGGGGTCGAGAAGAAGGCCGAGCGCTATAGGGCTTTCCGCCAAGCGCGGGCCGGTCGATGAAGCGTGCGGCGCAAACGGCGGCGTTGGCCGACGAGATTGAAGCGGCAATGATCGAGCCGTATCCGCCAAGCGGTGAACGCGCAGAGCGTGCCCGAGTGCGCTTGAACATGGGCTATCCAGAGACCAGCGTTTGGCGCTGCCAGGTCTGCGGCTACGAGCACGTCGGCGCCACCCCACCCGACATCTGCCCGGTGTGCGGTGTCGGTCCGGAGATGTTCGACGTCGTCGCCGCGCGGTCGTGATCGGCGGCGGCCTGCCCGGCCGGCGCGCTACTTGCCGAGCGCGGTCCGCTGCCAGGTGCGGACCTCTTCGGCTCGCGCCTTGAGGTGGTCCTTGGTGAAACCCAAGACGGCCTCGTCGGCGAGCGTGGCCGCTCGATCGGAACGGACGCCCTGCGCCACGAGCGCCCTGGCCAACGCGAATTGCAGCTCGGCACGAATCCTATTGAGAATCGCCTCACCCGCGGCGCGTGCAAGGGCATCTTCCAAGGTCTTGCGCGCTTGGGTCGTTTGTTCCAACCCGAGTTGAGCCTGACCCAAGGTGCTGAGCGCGTAGATGGTCTCCGAATTCTTGGGTCCATACGCCTTGGTCAGGATGGCAAGGGCGCGCGTGCTTGCGTCGAGTCCCTCGCGGTGGCGCTGCATCATGTTCAAGCAGTGCGCCATCGCTCCGAGGGCCGAGCCTGTCATCGGATGCTCGGGTCCAAGGCTCTTCGTCGCATGCAGCACGACCCACCGATAGACCGCGAGCGCTTCCTCACGCCGACCCAAGCCCTCCAAGTCGTCGCCCTGGTTGACCGAGGCGCCCATCACGTTGATCGAATCCTCCCCAAGGGCATCCATGAACACGGCGAGCACTTCGGTCGTCTTCTTGAGGGCTTCCTCGTAGTTACCCGTGTCCTGATAGTACGTACTGATATTGCTCAGCGTGAAGGCGGTCTCTACATGTTGGTTGCCGAAGACCTCGCGCCTCAGCTCATACGCCCTTTGGTAGACCGGCAGGCTGGCCTCGGTTTTTCCTTGCTCGGCGAAGACGTTGCCGAGACAGTTGTAGGCAATCGCTTCCTCCACCGGGTCGAGCTGCGGATGGCGCCGGAAGATTTCAAGCGCGGCTTGCAGCTCGAGCGCGGCCTCGTCGAGCTTCGCTTCGAGCCACAGCAATACGCCGAGTCGATTGTGGAGTTGAGCAGCGGCCCGCGGGCCGTCTCCGAGGCGGTGCTGCACGGCGCCGGCGACTTGGCCCCAGATGTGTCCCTGCGCGAACTCTCCGAGGTGCGCGCTGATGAGAATGAGTTCCTGGGTAGCTCTGGCTGCGAGCTCATCGTCACCGCTCGCGAGCGCGGCGCCCGCTGCGCGCTCGGCGGCCTTGACGGCGAGATGCAGATCGACAGTGGATTGATAGTGGGCCTGCCGCTCGAGCACTTCGGCCTCGAGAGGAAGATATCCGAGGGTGTGGGCCTGCTGCCCGAGAGGCTCGAGCAGCGCCACGGCCTGTTTGTTCTTCCCGGAGTCGCCTACCGCCTTGGCCTCGGCCAGCTTGGCGCGAATCGCGTCGACCTGACGTCGTGTCTCCGCGCTCGCGGGCGGCTTTACGCGCGCGTGCAAGGCCGCGATGTCGGAGCACCCCTGCAGCTCCGAGAGCGCATTGACCGCCGCGCCAGAGCGTCTGACGACCTCGTCATCGGCATGCGCGACAAAGAGGTCCGTCAACGCCCGAACCTCCTGCAGGCGACTGTCGAGACAAGCCGTACGCAAAGAGAGCACCTCGTCCGACTGCTCACCTCTGACGCGGGTGGCCACGCACGCCTGCACGCTCTGCTCGACCCAGGCGCGCGTATAGGTGTTCAGGAACGCTTCCACCGCACGCCAAGCGTCTGCCGCATAGGCCTTGCGCGTCGCCAGAAAAGAGGCCTGCATGGCGGCCTTGCGCGTCGCATCCCAAATATTTGCGAGCCTGGCGTCGACATTCTGGCACAACGCCTCGCCGCGCGACGCTAGGTAGCGATCCCCTACGAACAAGGCCAACACGCCGAGCGCGGCCGCGGCGGCTCCGAGCAGCTTGCGGCGCCTAAGCGCCGGGTCTTTGCTCAGCGCCGTCAGCAGCTGCCGAAAGCTTGCGGAGCGCGCCTCTGGACTGACGCTCAGCTCCTTGAGCACGATGCGGCGCAACCAGTCGGGCACCTGTCGGTCGTCCGGCGGTGTCTCGATGACCCAGCTACTCGCGTCGTCGCGGCTGTGGGTGTCGCCGCGAAAAGGTTTGGCGCCGTAGAGGCCTTCGTAGAGACTGGCCGCGAAGGCGAACTGGTCGGAACGCACATCGGCGGGTGCGCCTTTGAACAGCTCGGGAGCCATGTACGCCGGTGTGCCCATGACGTGGCCATACTGAGTCATGTGCACCTGCAGCACGCTGCCACTCACGTCGGCGGCAGGGCGCGCCTGGGGCAGAGTACCGCACGGCGCCGCGCGCGAGAGCCCGAAGTCCATCACCCGCACGCGGCCGTCCTTTCCGAGCAGGACGTTGGCGGGCTTGAAGTCGCGGTGTACCAAGTCGGCAGCGTGGGCCGCGGCCAGGCCTTCGCCGGCGGCGCGGTAGACGGCCAGGACTTCCTTCCAGGGTCGGGGTTGCCGCTGCCAGTCCTTGAGGGTCTGACCTTCGACCAACTCCATGACGAGATAGACCCGGTCGCCGAAGGTACCCACGTCGTAGATGGACACGACGTTGGGGTGGGAGAGCCGCGCCATTGCCTGGGCTTCGCGCAGCAGGAGGATCTGTGTGTCCGAGCCCGCGCCGTGTGCGCGCAGCAACTTCACGGCGACTCTGCGATCGAGCGTCGGGTCGAGGGCGCTGTACACGACCCCCATGCCGCCTTCGCCAATGGACTCGAGCACGACGTAGCGTCCGATGAGGCTGCCACGACCGAGTGACTGTTGCGAGTCGGCTAGCGGCGCTGGACCGTCCACCTCCGAGGTCTGCTCGTCGTCGTTCATCACGGCGCGCGCTTCGGGTCGGCGGTACGGAGTTCAATCACAGCAGGCGCGATCGTACGACCGCTTCAGCCCGCGAGTCAAACGCCAAGGCGCCAGGGCTACGGCCGATCACCGAACGCCGGCGTCCCGAAGAGCCGGATGTGGGGCCCACAAGTCCGGTTCTGTGCGAGGGGCCCCGAGGTAACTCGGGGTCCCTACGCGACCCGGAAGCCGGCCGGCGTCGGTACTGCGAAAAAGTTCGCGGGGTAGGTCAGTGAGCAATCGTGCGCCGTACCCGCCCTTGCCAAATCGCGAAACTCCGTATACTCACTCAGTGCTAGGATTGACGCAGCCTCGGTGGGGTGAGCGGGTAACGCACGAGTTGAAGGGCACGGTCATGGTTCGAGCACGCACGCGCGTACGCAGTCCCCGCGCCGGCGCCAAGGCCGCCGACAAGATCCTCGCGACGATGCGCGGCTCGCTCATCGGTGCCGATCGGGCCGTCGAGACGCCGTTTGGCGTGCGTCGGCTCACCTACGCAGACTATACCGCGTCGGGCCGCTGCCTGGGCTTCGTCGAGGACTTTATCCGCGACGAGGTCATGCCGCTCTACGGCAATACCCACACCGAGACCTCGGCCACCGGTATGCAGACCACGCGTTTTCGTGAGGACGCGCGGCGCATCATCAAGGACGCGGTCGGCGCCGACGCGCGCGATGCGCTCATCTTCTGCGGCTCAGGCACGACCGCCGCCATCCGCAAGCTCGTCGACGCGCTCAACCTGTGCGTCCCGGCTGACCTCGATCGCCGCTATGGCTTCGTTGCACAGATCCCGCGCGCCGAGCGACCCGTCGTCTTCGTCGGTCCGTACGAGCATCACTCCAACGAGCTCGCCTGGCGCGAGTGTATCGCCGATGTCGTGGCGATCGACGAGGACGAGCGCGGGCAGATCGACGCCGCGCAGCTCGAGCGCGCCCTCGTCGCCCACGCCGAGCGGCCGCTAAAGATCGGCTGCTTCTCGGCCGCCTCGAACGTCACCGGCATCATCACCGACACGCGGGCGATTACCTGCCTGCTGCATCGGCACGGCGCGCTCTCGTGCTGGGACTTCGCCGCTTCGGCGCCCTACGTCGCGCTCGAGATGAACGCCCGGCCGGGCGACGCCACCGGCGACCTCGCCGACAAGGACGCCATCTTCTTTTCGCCGCACAAGTTCGTCGGCGGGCCGGGCTCGCCTGGGGTGCTGGTCGTCAAGCGCGCGCTGCTGCGCAACCGCGTCCCGACCGCGCCGGGCGGCGGCACCGTTGCGTACGTCAGCGCTGATAGCCATCACTACGTCGACGAGCCCGAGCATCGTGAGGAGGGTGGGACGCCGGCGATCATCGAGTCGATTCGGGCCGGGCTCGCCGTGCAGCTCAAGCAGGCGGTCGGCATCGAGGCCATCGCCGCGCGTGAGCACGATTTCGTGAGCCGCGCGTTCGACGCTTGGTCGAAGAATCCGAACATCGAGATCCTCGGCCAAACCGATGTACCGCGCCTCGGGATTGTCTCGTTCCTCATCAAGCACGGCGGGCGTGCGCTGCACTTCAACTACGTCGTGGCGCTGCTCTCCGATCTCTTTGGGATCCAGGCGCGCGGCGGCTGCTCGTGCGCCGGACCCTACGCGCACCGCCTTCTCGACGTCGACGCAGCGCATACGCGGGCGTTGGAGCGCGTCGCCCTCGAGGGTCACATGGGCGCCAAGGTCGGCTGGGCACGCGTCAACTTCCATTACCTCATCGACGAGGCAGAGTTTCAGTTCATCGTCGACGCCGTCAACTTCGTGGCAGAGGTGGGCTGGCAATTCATGCCGCTGTATACCTTCGTGCCGCGCAGCGGCCACTGGTACTATCACCGGGAATGGCCGCCGCAGGTGCCCGCGGGTGCGAGCCGGCGGCGCAAGCTGCGCGCTGGCTTGGGTTTGCACAACCTGAGCTATGCCGACGGCCACCTGAACTATCCGTCGCCGCGCCGCAGCGCGCCGCCGAGCGAGATCGCCAACTATCTCGAGCAGGCCTGCACGATCCTGGCGCGTAACCACGACTTGTTGCGCGAGGTCGCGATTATCGACCCGCAGCTCCCGCCAGGGTTCGACGCGGTGCGCTGGTTCCCGCTGCCGCGTGAAATCCAGCAGGAGTTGCGCAGCGCGCATCCACAGGTCGAGCACGCCTCGTCCGGCCGGCACGCGAGCAAGAGGGCCGCCGTGCGTCGCGCGCCGGCCGTGGTCGACTAGCGCGGAGTGCGTCGCCGCCCGGGCTTGCGCGCTGCTGCGCCGCTCGCTAGAGCGCGTCGGCGGCGCTGACGAGTCGCTCGAGCCTCTCGGAGAGAACAAGGGGCGGTTGTGCCTTGGCGAACGAGAGGTACGCGTCCGGCACGTCGTCGAACTCGGCCCTGTTGTTGCAGCCGCCGCATGGGATGTCCTCGGGGAGACTCGCGAGCGCGTCGGGCAAGCGCAGGTCCACGAGGTAGTCGTTCTGACGCCCGCACTTCGCGCACGTATAGGGCACGAAGAAGCTGATGAGCCGGCCGCGGCCGCCAAAGCCGGTGACCATGTTGAAGCCGCGCAGCATCACCGGCGAGCAGCGCACGAAGACGACCTCGTGCAGGCCTGAGACCGCGAGGGTCCAATCGCGGACGCCGAACGACGTGATGCGCTTGACGCCTTGCAGATGGAAGACGACGGTGGTGGTGAGCCCTTCGACCAGCGCGGCGCGGTCGAACTGTTCGTCGATGCTGCCGGCGAGGCGCACGACGCAGCCATTGTGGGTTGGCTTCTTCTCGATACCTAGCATGGGCTCCACTCCATAGCGCACTCGCGTGCGGTAGTCACGCAGTGACTGTGGCGTTTTGCGTCATCAACTTCGGCATGCGCCGCGTGGTATCACCGTTGGTACCATCTCGCCACACCTGGCGCTCGTCTTGACCTCGGTCGGCGCAGCCGCTAGCATCCTGGCCGCTAAGTCCCCACTTCGGAGTAGCACGACGTGATAGTGTCTGAGCCCCGTCTCCCCGACTGGAACGCGCCCTTGGCCGTCGCGCGACATCTCGAGGCCACGCCGAAATCTGCGGTGACGCGCGGACTGTTCATTCAAGATGTCGTCGAGGCGATGCGTGAGCACGGCGTGCGCGACACGAGGACCGAGACTGACTACATCGGCTTTAAGCACTACCCGATGAATGTCTATCTCGAGCGGTTGCACGAGGCTGCGCAGGTGATCCACGCCAACAAGCCCGTGCGCAGCGGGATTCGTCTGCTCGGCCAGCGCGTCTTTCGCAACTTCTCATCGACGCTGGCCGGCAAGGCCATCTTCGCCGTCGCCAACCTCGAGTTTCGTAAAGTGGCCAAGCTCGCCACGGTCGCCTACTCGACCGTCTACTCGCCCGGGCACATCGAGGTCGAATCCCTCGGCACCGGGCACCTCTTGGTGCAGCTGCGCGACGTGTGGGCGTTCGCGAGCTGTCTGCAAGTCGGCATCTGGGAGGGTTCGATGGAGATGTGTCGCAGCCCGGGTGAGATCAAGATTGTCGAGCATTCCCTGTGCGATGTCGACTTCGATATCACGTGGTCCGAGTAGGTGGTGAGGCCGGGCGCGAGCACGGTCTTCATGACGACGACGAACGGCGAGATGTTCCCCGCCTGCGAGTGAAGGTACCATGACAGAGACACGCACGAGCTTGGTCGCCTGGTTGATGAAGAAGGTCGGGTCGTTTGGGGCCCTACCGTCGGACGGTGACGAAGAGCGCGCCATGAAGGCCTCGCTCTTTATGACCTCGGCGATGATGGCGATCGCCGCCGGCATCTGGTCGGTGGTCTATATCATCTTCCACCGCTATCTGACCGCTGCGATCCCCGGTACGTACTTCATCATCACCGCGATCAGCATCGTGCTGTTTGCCCTGACCAAGCGCCATCGCTGGTTCCGCTCGTCGCAGCTGTTGCTCATCATGGTTCTGCCCTTCATGGTGCAGTGGAGCCTTGGCGGCTTTGCCAAGGGCAGCGCCGTCATGCTGTGGGCGTTCCTGCCGATGATGGGCGCGCTCGTGTTTCATCCGAAGTACGCCGTGCGCTGGTTCGTCGCCTACGAGGCGCTCACCGTCGTCTCGGTGCTCATCGACCTGCGCATCGATCGGAATTGGCCCGCCCTGCCGCCGGCGCTCATCGAGTCGTTCTGGCTCGGCAACGTCGGCGGCTTGTGCCTCGTCATCTTCCTCGTCGTGCGCTACTTCCTCGGCCGCAACGCCAGCATCCTCGAAGAGATTCGCGTGCAGCGAAAACAGGCGCACGACGCTTGGGCGAAGGTCGCCGAGCAGGCCGAGCAGCTGCAGGAGCTCGACCGCTCGAAGACGCTCTTCTTCGCCAACGTCTCGCACGAGCTGCGCACGCCGCTTACCTTGTTGCTCGGACCGCTACAGTCGACGCTCGAGGAGTCCTCGGGACTCAACGACGACCAGCGCCGCCGATTGACCCTCGCGAGCCGCAACGGCCGGCGCCTGCTGCGCCAGATCAACTTGCTGCTCGACTTCACCAAGGCCGAAGCCGGCAAGATGACCCTCGACCTGTCGGTCGAGGACCCGGTCGCCTTGGCGCGCGCTATCGTCGAGGAGTCGGCGCCAGCGGCGCGCGCCCGCAACCTGACCCTGACGTTGGATGCGCCCGCGGCTGGCGTGCTGCCCATCGAGATCGACCGTGACCGCATCGACCAGGCACTGCTCAACCTCGTGAGCAACGCCATCAAGTTCACGCCCGAGGGCGGCAAGATCACGCTGGCGCTGCGCCGCGACGACGGCGCGCTCACGCTCGCGCTCACCGACACCGGCATCGGCATTCCGAAGGACGAGATCCCGAAGCTGTTCCAAAGCTTTCGTCAGGTGCAACGGTCCACCGATGGCGGGGCGGGCGCGATGTACCGCCAGGAGCACCAGGGCACCGGGCTTGGCTTGGCGCTCTCGAAGCAGATCGTCGAGCTGCACGGCGGCACGATCGACATCGAGAGCGAGCTCGGGGTTGGCACGACGTTTCGGGTCAGACTGCCTATCGTCAAGGCAGACCGGGCGGCTGAGCCGGCGTTGCCAGCGCCCCTGCCGGCGCGCGAGCGGGCCCGCGGGATGCGCTCGGACCTTTCTGACTTCGACACCGGGAGTGAGGGGAAGGCCGGCCAGGCGGCTGCTGGACCCGCAGCGGCTGCGGGAGCTGGCGCGGCTCTGTCACTGCCAGGCGGCGACGGCCAGGCTGCAGGCGCCCCCGCGGCAAGCGCGGTCATGGATGGCGACGACGTGCGGCCGCGCGTGTTGCTCGTCGATGACAACCCCGACGTGCGCAGCTACCTGACCGATCTCCTACACGCGCGCTATCAGTTGCTCGAGGCCGTCGACGGCCAGCAAGGCATCGATGTCGCGATCAAGGAGCTGCCCGACCTCATCATCTCCGACGTCATGATGCCGAAGAAGAGCGGCTTCGAGCTTGTCGACGCGCTGAAGACTACCGGCCGCACGCGTGGCATTCCGATCTTGCTGCTCACGGCGCGCAGTGGCGTCGAGGGCACGATCGAGGGCTTGCGGCGCGGCGCCGACGACTACCTGTCGAAGCCCTTCGACCCGAAGGAGCTGCTCGCGCGCAGCGCGGCCCTCTTGCGCCTGACTAAGGTCGAGCGCGAGCTCGCCAAGGTCTATGCGCGCGTCAACGAGGACTTAGAGGCGGCGCAGACGATCCAAAACAGCCTGATGCCGACCGGCTCGTTCAGCCTGGGCGGTCTCGATCTCGGTGGCACGATGATCACGGCGTCGCAGCTCGGTGGCGACTTCTTCGACTTTCTGCCCTTCACCAATGGCTCGGGCCACAAGGTCGGCATCGCCATCGGTGACGTCACCGGGCACGGCGCCGCCTCGGCGCTGGTCACTGCGGTGGCCAAGGCTTCGTTGGAGACGCACGTCAACGCCGACGTGCCGCCGCCGCTCGTCCTCTCGACCTTGAGTCGAGTCATCTTCGACTCGTGCAAGGGCAAGAAGCTGATGACCTTCTTCTACGGCGTCATGGACAGCAAGACCAACGTCCTCACCTACGCCAACGCCGGCCACACCTTCCCCCTCATCTACAACGAGAAGACCAAAGCGTCGCGCTCGCTGTGCCATCCCGGCGTGCCGCTCGGCGTTGATCGCGAGGCCGCCTACGAAGCGCGCTCGGCCGAGCTTTCGAGCGGTGATGTCCTGGTGCTGTTCTCCGATGGCATCGTCGAAGCAGAGACCAAGACCGGCAAGACCTATGGCTCGCGCCGTTTGCAGCGCCAGATCGTGTCGCTGGCGCAGCTCTCGGCGCAGCAGGTCGCGACAGGGCTCGTCAACGACGCCTTGACGTTCGCCGCCCAGCCTCGCCCAGAGGACGACATGACGGCCGTCATCCTCAAGGTGTCCTAGCCCAAGGGGCGTCGCTCACCGACCGGGGCGGATCTCGAGCTCGACCACCTGACCGGCGCGCAGGAGCTCGGCGCGATTGTCTACCACGAGGGCCGCGAGCGGCTCGCCGTTGCTCGGCAGCTCGATGCGACATGGCGGCGAGACGTCGCCGAGGCTCGTGACGATGCAGGTCGGGTGCGCAATGCGCCCGATCTCCGCGGCCGAGAGGCGGGCGACAAGCGTACCCTGTGGCTCGATCTCGAGCAGGACGGCCTGGTCCTTGACGCTCTGACCTTCAGAGGTGAGCAGTCGGGAGACACGCCCGCGCGCGGTCGCGGTCACCGGCACGAGCTTGGCCCTGGCTTCGAGGGTCGTGTAGCGTGCCTCGGCCGACCGAACGAAGAGCCGCAGGCTCGGGTCGCTGCGCGCGTCGCGGCGCAGCCGTTCGAGCTCCTGCTTGGCGTCGCGTAATGCTCGTTGTGCCCGGGCGTCGACGAGGTTGGCGACGATCTGGCCCTCGTTGACTGCGCTGTCGACTTGCGCCGTGAGGCTAAGCACCACCCCGGCGCGACTCGAGAGCACGGGCACGGCGGTGGGCGCGAGCAGCGGGAGCCTCAAACGCAGCACCGCCGCGTCGTTGGTCCCGGCGGCGGGCTCTTGCACTTCTTGCCGAGGCGCCGCCTGCGTCCGCGCGGTCGCGGCAGCCCGCGCCGGCGCTGCATTGCCGCCGCGGCGGGCGAAGAGGTTGACGCCGCCCGCCACGCCCCCGGCGATGACCGCGGTGCCGACGAGCCAGGCTGCGAGGAGCGCGACGCGCCGACGTGCAGGAGCGCGCGAGCGGCCGGACGGCGCGCCCGGCACCACCTCGGCGTCGAGGGCCGCGACGGCCGCGTTCGCCTCCGCCCGCACACCGCCGGTGGCGATGGCCGCCTGCACGCTGCGCATCATCTCGCGGGCGCGATGGTTGGACGGGTTGATCTCGAGCAGCGCCAACAGATAGTCGAGTGCCTTTTGCAGCTCGCCGCGCGCCTGTAGGCTCGTCGCCGCCGACAGCAGGTGCTTCTCCTCGTCACTTACAGTCTCGGTCGGCGCGCTCTCGGGGGCAGGCGCGAGCGCCGCCTCGCCGACCTCGGCGAGGAAGCCATAGCCCTTGAGCTCGCGCATGAGTGAGCGTACGAGCTGCGGCGTCGCCGCCGTGCCGCGGCAACCCATCTCGGCGGCAATCTCGTCGACTCCGCGCAGGCCGTTCATTAGGCGCGCGGCGGTCCACTCGATGCGGTAGATCGGGAACTCGACCGAGGACTCCGGCGCCCGCACGACGACGCGATCGGGCCCGTCCTCGCGCACGTGCAGATCGTCGCGCAGGCGCGCCACCGCGGTCGGCTCGGGTGGCAGCGCCTCCTCGATGAGGCTCGAGACATCCGACATGGGCGCCGACGGCGCGGCGGTATGCCGCGACGCGACCACCGCTAGGCGGGCAGGCTTCATTCGCGCGCCTTCGCTCATGCGCTGCTCGCCCTCGTTCCCGCCATGCTGGCAACCTACCAGGTGCGTCGCGAGGCCGTCAAACAACTGCTAGAAGTAGTGACTGAGGAGCACGAAGACGTTGTCGTTGCCGCGGAACTGGCCGACCATGGCGAACGGTCGATCGAGCGGACCCTCGATGAAGGTGCCGCCGAGCGTCACGACGAAACGGTCCGAGACTTTGAACGTCAGCATCGGCTGCACGAGGACGTCCTTCTCGGTGATGCCGTAGTAGCCGAAGACGGAGAGCGTCAAGCGCTGGCTGAAGAGCGCCTGCGTGATCTTGGCCGTCACAGCGTGGCGGTACTCATCCTGCTTCATTGGTGCGAACGACGGCGGCCACGTCGCCTCGTAGTCTTTGAACTTCTGCATCCATTCGACATAGTACTGCACGCTCAGCACCATGTCGGCGATTGGACTCGCCTGCAGGGCGGCGAGGCCGCGCACCTGCGAGTTCGGGCAAAACGGATTGTCGCCGCGGCGGTCGTCCCGCGAGTCGTAGTACGCGCCTTCGAGCGACAACACAGCGCCGAGGATGCTGAGGCTGGCGCTCGCGCCCGCAGTGTCTAGCCGCGGGTAGTAGAAGATCGCCGTGGTCGGCATCATTGGGTCGTCGAAGCGCAGACTCGGCGTACGCCAGCGACCGCGGTGGCCATAGGCCGCGAGGTCGATGTTGAAGATCCGTGTGTCGACGCGCACCGCGAGCTCGGCGTTAGCGAAATCTCGCGCCGGAAGCTCCAGTACGCGGCTCGGGAGGTCGGCTACCGGGTCGAAGAGCACGAAGCGGGCAGCGCTCGGGATGTCGTCCGGAGTGAACACGGGCGTGGCCACCACCTCGATGTTGACGAGGTCGGACGACAGGTGTACGCGCGCGCCGTCGACACCGATCTTGAAGTACTCCATCGGCCGCCCGAGCAAGTAGCCCTGCCACCCTTTCGGGAAGGTGTCGTTGACGAACACGAACTCGGCCGTGCCCCAGGTGACGATCTGGCGTCCGACGCGCAGATCGAAGGGCCCGAGACGGTAGTCGACGAAGCCCTCGCGCATGACGAACTCGTTGCCGCCGAACAGCACGTCGTGCGCGAGCTCGCCTTTGACCTGCGCCGAGGCATCGACGCTCTGCGACCAGGCCTTGATGTCGAAGCCGAGCCGGATATCGGCCAAGGCGAAGTCGCCGCTCTCGGGGCGGGGCTTCGAGCGCGAGACGATGGGTGTGGTTTGCGCGAGCACCGAGCCGCGCACGTCGAGCGCCGAGACCTCGGCGGCCGCGTCGCCGCCACCGGCAGCGGGCTCGATCGCGATATCCCAGTCCTCCTCGCCGGGCTTGCTCGCGCCGGCGGGCGTCGCTGCCGGCTCGGCGGGCCACCCGTCGGAGGTCGTGTCGGTCGCCGTCGCCGTGCCACCGCCGCTCGCGCCCGGCGCAGCGCCTGCGCCTCCGCTACCGGCGTCGCCTGCGTCGCCGGCCCCTGTCGTGCTCGTCTCAGCGCCGAGCGCTGTCGTGCCCGGTGACGCGCCGCTCGGTCCAGCTGCCTCGTGCTTGGCTGTGCCCTCGCGAGTTGGCGCGCCTTCGTCGAGCTCCCACATGCCGAGACCCTTGGCCGTGGTCAGACGCATGACGAACGTGTAGTTCTCGGCCGTCTGCACCGAAATCTCGAAGGTGTGCTCGCCCGGCGGGATCTGGACGCGGGTGTTGACGGCGCCCGTGATGAGCGTGTCCTCGTTGCGCAGCGGGCGTTGCCGCGGCGCTGGGATTGCGAAGGCGAAGGTGCTCTTGCGCTCCTGGTCCTGCACGACCGTCATCGTGCCCTTCGTGCGCTCTGGGTTCTTGGCCGGGATGACGGCGCGCAGCTCGACGGTCAGGATCTGGGGCCCCTTGACCCGCACCTTCATCGCGGCGCGGGCATCGACCCGGCCGTAGAGCGTGCGCTTGGCGGCCGGCCCCGCGGCGACCGCAACAGAGGGCGGTACCGCGAGGGCCGACAGTACAACGACTATGAGAACCGCGACGTGCGGACGAACGGGCAAGGCGTGGTCCCCCTCACAGTGTCATGCGGGCGACGTGCCCGCGGGCCCCTCGCCCGCGGCTTTTTCGCCCACACACAGTGTGTAGCCGAACCAGCCCTCGTACTTACCGAGAAACGTGATGATGTCGAGCGCCTTTAGCAGCGCCGCCTTGCGCGCCATCATGCGTGCGAACATGCGGATGACACCCCACAAGCCCTCGTCGTCGATCGACTGCTTGATGCCGAAGAAGCAGAACGGGAACTGCTCCGAGAACTTGATGTCGAAGTCGCAGCTCTTGACCTGCTCCGTCCAACCCGCCCGCGTGTAGAACGACAGCGAGCCAGCCGGGCAACTGCAGCCGACGAGATCGGTGAGCTTGACCAGGTTGGCGGGCGGCACCTCGAGTGCCCAGCACCAGTCATGAAAGCCGATGCGACCGCCGGGCTTGAGCACGCGGTGCGCCTCGCCAAAGAGCTTGCAGGTGTTGGTATAGGCCGCGAGGCCCTCCATCACCACGGCGTCGAACGAGGCCGCGTGGAAGGGCAGGTTCATGGCGTTGGCCGTCACGAAGTGGCACTGGTCCTCGAGGTCGTTCTTGATCGCGGTCTTGATCGCCTTGTGCACACAGTACTCGCTGATATCGACGCCAAAGACCTCTACGCCGTAGGCCTTGGCCATGACCATGGCCGAGGCACCACTGCCGACGCCGATCTCGAGCACCCGCATGCCGGGCTTGAGGTCGAGTTCGTGCAGCAGCCGGCGCGTGCCCGCGAGCCAGCCGTGGCGGATGACCGACTTGCCGGCGATGCCGAACACGTCGTAGGTGTGCATCTGTCGGATCTCGTCATCACTGTAGTGCGAGAAGCGATTGCGCTCCGGCGATGTAATCGTTTGCTTGAACGGCCGAGTGATGAGCGCCAGCGCCTTCTTCGCGTCGGGCACCGGCAGGCTGTTCGTGACCAGGCGCAAGAGCGTTGGCGTGACCAACAAGTCACACAACAGCGCGTTGACCGTCGTCACGCTCATCATGATGCCGATCCATACGAGCGTGCCGTACTGCGAAAAGGCCATGACGCCGAAGGCGCTCGCCAGCACGAGCGAGGAAAACACCATGGCGCGGCCGTTGTGGTGCATGGTGCTGCGCACCGCCTCGGCCGAGCTCGCCGTGTGCTGCATCATCTCCTTTTGCCACCACTTGAAGTAGTGGATGGTGTCGTCGACGGCGATGCCTAGGGCGATGCAGCCCGTGACTGAGGCCGGCGGATCGAGGCTGTGGCCGACCCAGCCCAAGAAGCCATAGTTGAGGATGATCGGGATGGCGTTCGGGATGAGCGCCAACGTGCCGAGTTTGAGCGAGCGAAATACGATAATGAGCACGATCCAAATCGCCAACATCGCCTGAGCGATGTTGAAGAGCATCGAGGTGGCCATCACGTCGAACGCCCGATGCACGAGCAGCGTCGTGCCGAGGGCATTGGTCGTCGCCTCGGGGTAGTGGCTCTTGGCGTAGGCCTCAATGTCGGTCTCGACCATTTTCAATACCGACGAGGACATCGTGTTCAAGCGCAGTTGGATGGCGGCGCTGCTGTAGTCGTCGGAGACGACCGGGCGAAACTGCTCGGGCTTGCCGTGCAGCACCAGGTACTGCTCGACCGTGGCGCGGCTGTCGGGCAGCTTGTAGAAGGCCTGGCTGTCGCCGTGCATGGCCCGGTTCATTAGCTTCAAATGATCGGCGTGCGAGACCGCATAGGTCACGTTGGGCAGCGTGAGTGCGTAGCGCTCGATGTCTTCGAGCATGGCCAGGTTCTTCGGCTCCTTGAAGAACTCGGGGGACTTGCCCTCGATGACGACGGGCATCATCGTCGTGCCACTCATGCGCTCGCGCATGAACGTCTCGTCCTTGCGAATACTGGCGCCTGGGCGGAAGTACTGCATGGCGTCGGTCTCGTGGTCGAGTTGCATCCAGCCGCCGACGCCCCAGGCACCGATCAACAGGGCGATGGTCAAGTGCAGCCAGGGGCGGCGGACGCTCGAGTCGGCGAGCTTGACCAAGAAGGCCTGGAAGACGCTGCGCTTGCGCTTGGTGACGTCGACAGGCACAGGCCACATGCTGCCGAACGCGGGCAGGATGGTGAGCGCGCCGAAGCCGGCCAACACCGTGCCAAAAGCCATGAGCCAACCCATCTTCGAGAGCTCGGGCACGGGGTTCGACCACATAGACAAGAAGCCGATCGAGGTCGTCACCGCCGATATGGTCACCGCCCCCGATACGCTCCAGGTCGCTTCGGACAGCACCAGGCGAAAATCGCGCACCTTGCGGCCGCGCTCGACCTCGTCGGTCATGTGCCCCGTGTACGCGAAGGCGACATAGATCGCGTACTCCATGGCGAGGGCGATGACGAAGACCATCATCGAGCTCAAGGGCATCGAGATCTTGACGCCCATGACGGTGGCGAGCGCGTAGGTGCCGGCGACCGCGACGAAGGCGACGAACATACTGGCAATGACGCCCTGCAGGTTGCGGTGAATGAGCCACATGATGATGATCAGCAAGCCACCGCACAGCAGCGAGAAGATGAGCATGTCGCCGATCATCATCGTGCCGCTCAGGTTCGAGGCGTAGGGGAAGCCGGCGAAGTGCAGCTTCTCGTTGCCGGTCTTCGTCTCGGCCCCGACCACGTCCTTGATTTGGTCAATCACCGCCGAGCGCGCCTTGACGTCGATATGGGTGGTGGCGAGCTCGATGTTGATCGAGGCGACTTTCTTGTCGTCGGACACGAGGGTGCGCGGAATGGTCGGGTTGGCGAACGCCTCCTTCTCGATCCGCGCGACCTCGGCAGGGGTCGTCGGCGGCTCGGTCATCAGGTCGCTCGTGTCGATCATCGCGCCGCCGGCGCTCGTGCGGATGTCGTGGGCCTTGGCGAGCGAGTAGACGTCGCGTACGCCATCGATGCGCAACACCGCCTGGGTAATGCGGTAGATCTTGGCTAAGGTCTCGACGTTGAACACGGTGTCGGGGCTCTCGACAGCGACAACCATGTATTCGTCGTCGCCGAAGACCAGCTTCTGCGCCTCGTTCGGCGCTCTGTCCGGGTCGTTCGGCATGATCATGTTGTTGAACGTCGGATCGATGTCGACCTTGGGGTAGGCCAACAGGATGACGCTACACGCGACCAAGAAGGCGAAGAACGCCCCGAGGACAGCCTTCGGGTGACTGATGGAGACTAGCGGATACTGCTTCCAACGCATCTTAATGAGACCTTTCCGTTGTGTTCGCGGTCAGAGATCGATCGAGAGCTAGCGGACCCACGCGCTCGGTGGGTTGCGCAGGTGCCGTTCGACGAAGTCGTTCTCGTCGACGCCCTGGTTGTATGTGGCGGACTTGACGGTCCAAACGCTGTAGCCGCCCGTTTGAACATTCTTGATCGTCATCTTCATTAGAGTGGGAAAGGTCTCCGCCCCCGCCTTGATGAGCGATACAGACTCACCCTTGGCGACCTTCCAGGGCTTACCCTGGATGTCGTAGTAGCGGTACTGCAGGGGCAAAAAGGTGTCCTTCTCGATCCAGAACACGCGCTTCGAATAGGCGCCTGGCTTCTTCGGCACACTCTCGATGACGTAGCAGTCGTGGCCGTCGAGCTTCTCTTCCTTGGAGAGGGTGTTGACGTCGAGATCGACGTCGCGGCCCCCACCGTCTTCGTAGACGAAGTCCGAGCCGACGAAGCCTTCGCTTTCGTCCATGGCGGCGATGCGCCGCACGGCGTCGATGGCGGGCACAAAGACCCACCGATCGTCGGCCTTGTTCGGATAGTTCCAGATGATCATCGCCATGCCCTGCACGTCCGAGGGCTTGTGGAAGTAGATGTAGATCTTCTTGTCGCCGCCCTTGTTCTTGGTCCAGCGCACCTCGGACAGCTCGCGCACGCGCTTCTCGCCGCCCTTCGAGAAGATCTCGAGCAGCACTTGGATCTTCTGGTCGTCGCCCGCGTAGTAGTACGCCTGGCGGTACTTCTCCATGATCTGGTCAGCGGTGAGCGCCGATGCGGCCGCGGGTGTGGCTGCCGATGCGGCTGCCGGTGTGGCCGCTGGTGCGCGCGCGGCTGCCGGTGCGGGTGGGCGCGCGGTTGCGGTGCGGCCGGCGACAAGAGCGAAACCCATGCATAGAATTTGAACGATCCTCACGTTGTGACCTCGAGCAAGAGAATACTTTTGCGGTAGTTTAGGCCTGATGCGTGATGCTCTTGAGCATGCGCGCCTCGATCGGTGCTTCGAAGCGTACGTGTACGGTGTAGGTCCACTCGTCGACCGGGCGCACCCCGACCACGACGCCGAGGATCATGAGCTCCTCGATCGAGCCGCCGTTGGTGTAGATGATGTCGGCCTTGAGCTTGCGGCCGACCATGCCTGAGCCGTCGTCATCGGCGGAGCGCACCATCACCGCGCAGCCGTCCGCCGAGATGTCGGTGAACTTGGCCGGGATCGAAGGGCCGGCGGGGCGGTCCTCGGCGGCCATGCACTGCACGCGCAAGCGCACCGAACCTGCGTCGGCGATGCGCAGGCGCGGCTGACGGCGCGCCTCATCGAGCATCATGAGCGGAACGCTGCGACGGATCGGGTAGACAATCTCGCAGCTCTTGCACGTCAGCCCGTCCACCGACTCGTTGAGCACGACGGGCTGCCTGCACTTGACGCAGGCCAACATTCCTAAGACTTTGTTGTCGAGATACATGGCGTCCCACTTCCTTGGATTAGGCTAGAGCGCGCGACCGTACCACCGGTCTGCGGCAGCGATCCACGCGCTCTTGCGTTCGGGCGATCCTTTTGGCTCGTTCACGCCCGCCGGCCGTTGCCGCTGCGGCGGGTCAGGAAGCCAAAGTAGCTCTCCTCGAAATCGTCGAGCTCGGTTGCGTCGCCGCACTTCGAGCACCGCTGCTCGGTGACGCTCGGCACGGTGCCCGCCTCGACGCTGAGCAGGACATCCTCTTCGTGGCCGCAGGCGCCGCAGACGAAGGGCGCCTCGACCGACGCCACCCGCGCGGTGCCAACGAAGTTGGCGATCATGTTGATCTGGCTGACCATCGGTGGGCTGCAGCGCTCGAGTTGCACGTTGAGCTGCGCCGGAATCGCGCGCATGAAGTTTACCCACTCGCGTACGCCGCACGAGTTGATGCGCTCGATATCCGAAAGGTCGAGGCGGACGTGCGTCTTGTCGGCGAGCTCTGAGAGCAACGGGGCGAACTCGGAGAATTCGTCCACCGAGCCCCGGATCTTAACCCTGAGCTCGGTGCCACCACCTTCAACCACCCACTCGAGACGACTTGTCATTCAGCGCCCTTTTCGAGGAAGAGATGCAGCGACTTTGGCTTGTTGGCGAAGTCGCGGTATGTGCCCGAGACGTCCATGATGCCGATCATCTCGGTGCGACGGTGCCGCGCCAGGTTGATGACCAGGCTGTTGACCGACTCGAACACATAGTACAAGCCGAGGCCGGCGCCGCCCGGTTTGTCGTCGATCTGGTCGGCGCCCATGTTCGTGCACTTGCGCAGGTAGCCAAGCACCGTACGCCGCTCGAGGCGGCCGAAGTTGTCGATCACCGAGACGCCGAAGTTACGACCGTCGCAGGCGTAGGTGAAGGTGACCTCTTCGTTGGCCTCGAGGTCGACGCGCTTGCCGCGCGAGCGGCTGCTGTATTTCGGCGCGCCGTGCTCATCGACGGGGGCGTCGTAGATGGCGTTCATTACGAGCTCGTCGGCCACGCCGCGTGCGAGCTCGAGCAGACGGTGGTTGCAGCCAACGCCGCGCAGGTAGCTCTCGAGGCCCTCGAGGATAGCGTCCTTCTGGGCCGAGCAGCGGACCTGCTCGCGGTGCATGGGCGTGCCCCAGGTGAGATACTTTTCGAGGCCGAAGATGTCGTTGTGCACGAGCTTCTGCACCGTGACGACGAGCTCCTGTGTGCCGAGCGCCGCGCCCTTGACGAGAGAGTTGCCCAACATGTCGTGCGCGAACAGATCGAGGAGGTCGGCGCGGTCACAGCTGTCGGTCACCACCAGCACGACCGGCGGCCGCGGCTCGCCCGCCAAGCGAGCGTGACTCTCGGCGAGGTGCGCCTCGAGGCTGGCGCCGCCCATCACCACGAGGCGGTAGGGCTTGAGGGGCACGCTTTCCCAGGACGCCGCGTGATGAACGCTGGCCCCCGTGGCCGCGAGGATACGATAGATCGCCTGCCGCTCCTTGGGGTCGTCCCAAAGGAGCAACGTCTCGCCGCTGTCGCTTCGCTGTTTCAATGCTCCACCTTCTCGCAACGTCGCGCTCACGTCTGCTGCGTCTGTACTTGTGCGAAGGGCTGCTTGCCCAACTCACCGAAGAATCGGGTCGCCGCGTCGGGCTGCACCTTGAGCAGAGCATCGATGAGGCTCGTCTCGCCGCACTGCTTGGCGAACGCTCGCTCGACGCCCGCTAGATCGGCGAACTGGGCGCGCAGCCAGGGGCCGAGCTCTTCGCACGGCTCGAGTGCGGGGATGGCCGCGCGCAGCTCGGTCTCCATGACGGCGGCGTCGCAGTAGCGGCGGTCGAGGTCCTTGGCCAGGCCCTTCTCGATGATGGGCATGATCGCTTCGGGGATCTTGGCCACGAGGGCCGGATGCATCGGGCTCTCGTGCACGACGGCGCGCGCGGTCGCCTCGGTCGTGCCGCGGTGGAACGGGTTGGTGCCCGCGAGCATCGACGCGAGCAGCAAGCCGGCGCCCCAGATGTCGGCCTGCGGCGTCGCTTTGTTGCCGAGGAAGATCTCGGGCGCGAGCCACGGGGGGCTGCCGAGAATCGTGGCGTTGCCCCAGGCGCGGCCGTGCTGAAAGCCCGCGAGACCGAAGTCGACGAGCTTGACGATGCCGTCGAAGCTCACGAGCACGTTGTTCGACGTGATGTCGCGATGCACGAGCACGGCGCCGTTCGAGTCGGGCATGTGCGCCCGCGCCAGCGCCTTGCACAGGTCGGCGACGATGGTGGCGGCGATCCTCGCCGGCACGCGTGCATTGTGCCGGACGACCTGGCCCATGATGTCGCCGACGGTGCGTCCGTGCACGAACTCCAAGACCATGCAAAAGGCGCCATCGACGCGCTCGAGGTCGTAGACCCGGATGATGTTGGGATGATCGATGCGGGCCACGAGCTTCGCCTCGTCGAGGAACAGGCGAATCATGCGGTCGTCCGTCAGCCACTCGGAGCGAATGGTCTTGACCACGGCTAGGCGGCGAAAGCCCATCGCGCCGTGCTGGCGTACGAGGTGCACCTCCGCCATGCCACCTTCGCCGAGCTTACTGAGGACCTCGTACTTTTCGGCGAAGCCGTGCGCGGCGGCTGCGCTCGGTGCCGCGGCAGCTTGGGGGCTCGCGGGGCGAGCCGGGCGAGCTGCGACAGCCTGCGCTTGCGGCGGCGCTTGGCGGGCGATGCGCGGCGCCGCGAGCGCGGCGATGAAGGTGCGGAAGTCAGCCAGTCGTTCGCGCACGTCGAGAGCGGACTTGCAGTCCTCGCATTCGGGGCGCGACGCGATCCAGTCGTCGAGGCTGCCGAGCTCTACGGAGTACCAGGAATTCGTTTGGCACTTGGCGCAGTGGCCGGGGAATACTACGGTGTCGATGGTTGCTCCGCCGAGCAATGAGGGATCCTCGGCAAAGCGGCGCAGCACGACCGGCGAGCAGGCGGTGAAGCGCACGGGCGACTTCTTGCTGAGCGTTTGGAACGCAGTGCGCCAACGCTCGAAGCTGCTCGCGTCGAAGTGGGCGACGTATTGCAGGTCGAAGACGAAGCGGGCGCCGTCGAGCTCGGCGATCTGGCGGCCCGGAAATGAGCGGTCGACGATACCGGCCAACCGCACGCGCGTCGTGTCGCCCTCCACCACGGGGCGCATCGTCAGGCGCACGCCGGGCACGTCCTGCACCCAGCTGTCGGCGTGGCGCAGCGCACCGAGCACGACAGCGGGTGGCGGCGCCGGCGTGGTCGAGCGGGCGTACTCGAAGAGAATCGACGGGTCGTCGTCGAGCTCAGCCTCGCGGCCGCAGATGCCGCACTGCCGCGGCGGCGCTTGGATGGAGTCGAAGGCGGTGCGGTCGAGCTGCGTGTCGAAGAGGTGCGGCGACTGTTCACCGCAGCCGTCGCATTGGTAGTAAGCGAGGAACGATAGCAGGGAGCCGCCGCCGTCGAAGCCTACCACCATGTTGAATTGGTCGGTGATACGCGGCGAGGCGTCGACGAAGTAGAGGCCTTCGACGCGCTTGCGTACTTCGCGCACGGCTCGGATCCAGTCACGCACGCCGGCCGAGGTGAGCTTGTCGACGTGGCCAAGGTCGAGCACCATGTGGGTGCAGCCGTGCGGATCCAGGGTCGCCTGGTCGAAGCCTTCGTCGAGGTGACCGCCGAGAGCGCGTAACACTGTCGGTCCGACGACCAGCTCTTGCGCTACCTGTAGGCGAACGGCCATGACCGCCAGAGAAGCCTGAGTCTCGCCGCCCTGTCAATAGCGCTTCGCGTCACCGAGTGATGGCACAGCGCTAAGGTAGCCCCCCCCCCATGTCTGCCCTCGCCGAGCCGTCCTGGTCTGACGAGAGCGAGGGTCGCCGTGGTTGCAGGCGGGCTTGGCGTTTGACTTGCCCGCCGCGGTCGCCGTAGCATCGACGCTGCGTCGTTTCCACCCAGGCTCTGCCGCAGTCCCTGGTCGTGGTGCAAGGCGCGCGACCTCTCGATGACCGCCTTGTTCCTTGCCGGCCTTGTGCTCGTGTCGTCGTCGCCACGCGGTGAGCGATCGCTCAGTGTGACCGTCGAGGTGGCCGTCGATCGCGGCACACTCGATGACGCGGCGGTCAATGCTGCCTACAAGAGTCTGCTCGTGCGCCTCGTGAGCGACGGCTTCGCCTTCGTCGATCTCGCCGGCGGCGCTGATCTCATCGTGCGCCTGCGCGACGCCGGCCCAAAGAGCGTGTTCGTCGTGGTCGATTCGCAAGTCGGCTCGCTGCGCGCCGCCGTGGCGCTCGATCCGACGGCGAGCGAGCCCGAGCAGCTTGGTTTGGTGCAGACGGCGCTCGCGCTCGCGCGCACGGCGCGTGACGACCTCATGCGGGCCAAGCGCGAGCCGCCGCCGGTCGACGAGACTGCGCTGTGGCGTCTCGGCGCTATCGCTGACGGCCTCGTGCTCTCGAGCGGGGGGGGCGCGGGCGCGATGCTCGACGCCTACGGTACCTTTGGGAAAACGCCGCTCACGTTCGTGCTCGGTGTCGCCGGCCATCGCCCGCTCGGTCTGCCGGGTGAGTTGCGGCTCATCGAATGGGCGGGCGTCTTCGGTTTGCGCCTCGGGGGCACGTTGCTCGCGCCGTGGTTCTCGACCGATGCCGGGCTCGATGCCGGACTCTGTCAGCAGCGCGCGGCGTACGCCGACGCGACGGGCGTGACGGGGCAGACGGCGCTTTTCGATCTTTGCGCCATGGCGCGTTGGCGTGTGGCGGTGGCCTTCGTTGCGGGCTGGCGCATTGGCGCCACCGCGGGCACCTGGCTGACCCTGCACGAGCGGCGCTACTTGACGACCTCGCGCCCGCTGTGGACGGCCGGCAAGGCGCGCCCGTTCTTTGGCCTCGGCGCACAGTATACGCTCTGAGCAGGAAAGAAATTGTGGCTCGAGGATGGTCAAGAGAGGACAGCAGGCTGGCGAGGTGCGGAGCGGTGGACTGATGTCGTCGATGTCGGATAACCGCTTTGTCGCCGAGCAGTATCGCCTGCACGGGCAAAAGGTCTTCAAGAGGTGCTTGGCAATGACAGGCGGCGAGGCCGCGCTCGCGGCGGATGTGACGCAGGACGTGTTTGTACGTCTTGTCGAGAAGGCCAGGACTCTCGACTGCTCGAGCTCGCTCGAGGGCTGGTTGCTCACTGTCGCCTACCGGCTTTGTTGCCAGAGGCTGCGCCGCGACCGCATCCTGTGGCGGCGAGTCTGCGTGGCCCTCGCGGCGCAGCCCTCGGCCGAAGCGGCCCCGGCCAGGGAGCCGCGCGTACCCGGCGGTGGCGTGGCGCTCGGCGCGCGCATGGCCAGCTCTCTTCGTACGCTACCACCCAAGGAGCGCGCGGCGCTGCTCATGCGCTACATGGACGACCTGCCGCAGACGCAGATCGCCAAGGCGCTCGGCTATTCGGAGGGCTACGTATCGAAGCTCCTCAGCCGCGGCACGGAGCGCTTGCGCGCGCTCGATTGGGAGACCGATGATGATTGAGACGAAGCGCAGGCCGCGCCTGGCCGAGGGCTTGCGCGCGCTCGATGAGCTGACCGGCCAGCAGGCGATGCCAGCCGAGCTGTACGCGGGCTTGATGACGCGTCTTGCGGCGAGCGGCCGGCGACGCGTTGCGAGGCCGCTCGGCCTCGCTGCCGCAGCGCTCGCTCTTTTCGTGCTCCTTGGCGTGTGGCTCTGGCCTCGCGCGCACGACCTTGCGGGCTTCGAGATCGTGACCGCCTCGTCCGGGGCGCGCTGGCACGGCGGTGCGAGCGCTGCGTTCGAGCTCGACGAGGGCACCTTGCGCCTGCGGGTGCTCGAACTCGGTGCCGCGCTCGAGGTCGCGGCTGGCGCGCAGTTGCGCCGCGAGCCCGGCGCCATCCGCGTGCTCGCCGGCCGTGTCCGCTTCGACATCGCCCCGCGCGTGCGAGGCAGCGTTGCGGTGCGCGTGCTCGTCTCGCATGGCGTCATCGAGATCATGGGGACGCGCTTCGCGGTCGAGCAAGGCCGCGATGGCGGCTCGGTTCTGCTCGACAGCGGCCAGATCCGCTTCGTCGCGAGCGATGGCACCACAGTCGCCCTGCAACCTGGGCAGTCGCTGCACTGGCCGCTCGCCAGCGCCGCCGTGGCCCCGAGCACGATCCCGTCGCCCGTGCCCCCTCGCCCCGAGGCGGCCCTCGCGCCTGCCGCGCGTCGGCAGCGCCCGCCCGCTGCGCCGCAGGCGCGTCCGGCGTCGAGCCTCGAGCCCGTTGCGAAATTTGCCGCGCCAGCGCCCCGCTTTGCGCAGGACTTCATGCTCGAACTCGATGCGCTGCGCATCCGGCACGACTACGCGCGGCTCTCGGCGCGGCTCGCCGAGCTGCTGGCTACCGATGTTGGCGAGCCCGGCCGTGAGCGTCTGAGCTTCGAGCTGTGCGATGTGCTCTTGCAGCATGGCGGCGAGCGTGCAGAGGCGTGCGCGCACGTGGCGGAGCACTTGCACCGCTACCCTGGTGGCGAGCATACGACGGCGCTGCAGCAGGCGCAGGCGGCCCACGCCTGTCTGCCCACGCGGATCTTGCAGCGATGAGGATCGACCGCGGCACCTCGTGGCCAGGCCGGCGGCCGAGGCGCGCAGCCACGGGGGCCGCCATCGTGGCTCTGCTCGCACAGGGCTGTATCGGCCGAGAGGGGTTCACCACCACCATCTGCTTTGGCCCGGACTGCTCCGCGGCGGCGGACGCCTGCCGACCCACCGCCTGCGCGGCGCAGGGGAAGAACTGTGGGTCGCTCGACGACGGTTGCGGCGAGACTCTCGACTGCGGCGAGTGCTCATTGCCCGATATTTGCGCGGGCGCCGGCGAGGCCAACGTTTGCGGCTCCCCAGCGTGCGCGAGCGAGCCGCTGCGCGCGACCGGCACGACGCACTTCGTCTGTGACTGCGGCCCGGGAGCCGACGCCGCCTGCCAGGCGGGCGACGACGCGCTCAACGACGGGCTCGCTGCCGCCAAGCCCTGGCGCAGCTATCAGAAGGCGCGTACGTCCTTTAGAACCATGAACGCGGGCGACACGATCGCCTTGTGCCGCGGTGGCTCCTTCGACGCGGCGGCCGGCGGCAAGTGGCCGAACGGCAACTGCAGCCCGAAGAGCACCTGTGACCTACGCGATTATGCGCCGCCCTGGGGGGACGGCTCGCAGGCTCGGCCGCTTATCGTCGCCGGCAGCACGAGCGATCTGCACGTCTTTGATTTCTACGCCGTCCCCGATGTCTCGGCGGGCTATCGCTTCTTCAACCTCGAGCTGCGCGGTCAAGGGGCCGCGGGCGTTTTCGGCGCGGGCTTCTACAACGGACAGACCACCGACGTGCTCTTGTGCAACCTGGTCTTCGATGGCTTCGCGATGGCGGTATCCGTCAACGGCGCGTCTGGTCCAGGCCGGCACGCGCGCCTCGTGCTGCGCGATTCGGACATTCGTCACAGCACGGCCGAGGGCTTTGCCGGCGCGTGCTCGGGGTGCGTCATCGAGAACAACGTGTTCGACAGCAACGGTTGGGGGGGACAGCGCGCTTCGATCGCTGTCGCCAGCGAGATCACGAACGGCACGCCGGGCGCCCTCACCGTCGGCATGCGCGTGCGCGGCAATCACGTCTACAACGCCGGCTCGAGCGGCGGCGCCTGCGCGGCGACTGCGATCGTCGTCAGTGGCCGTCACCAGAGCCTCGTCCTCGAGGACAACTGGGTCGAGGCGCCGCTCACGCCGGCGGCGATGGACACCTGTGCTGGCATCAGCGTTTCGCGGCCGGCCGTCGATCCCGACGCGGCCTCCTTCTATGGTCTCATCATCCGCCGCAACCGCTTGCTGCACGTCGCCGGCGCCGGCATCCGGGTGAACGCCTGCGACCACTGTACGATCGAGAACAATCTTGTCGTCGGTAACGTGTATTGGGGCATCGTGGCTCCCGACGCCCTGCATCGCCCGGGCGTCGATGCGACCCACACCGCGACCCTCGTGCGCAACAACACCGTCTATCTCGGGCCGAGCTCGCCGGGCGGCGTCGGCATTCGTGTCGGTGGCGAAGGCGACGGCTATGTCGTCACGAGCAACGCCATCTACTACGCGGGCACGGGCGTGCCCGACGGCTGGAGTTGCTTCGACCTCAGGCCGCCGCTCTCGTCATACGGCGCCGTCGACTACAACGCCTGCTGGTTCCCGGCCGCCGCCGGGCAGCGCTGGGAGCTCGGCACCGGTGGCCTCGCCACGTGGCAAGCGGTGAGCGGTGCGGCGCGCGCGCCGTTCGCGGCCTTCGATGTCCATTCGCTGCAGCAGAACCCCGAGTTCGTCGATGTCGCGGCGCCGGCTTCAGGCTTCGCGCCGGGACCGACCTCACCCCTCGCGGGCGCGGCAGATCCCGTGAACTTCGCCGCCGACGACATCAACAAGAAGACGCGCGATGCCGCGCCCGACGCCGGCGCCTTCGAGCGTTGAGCGTCGCGGCGCGTTCGTGAAGGGCGGCACCTGCCGCCGTCAGGAAAGATTCTCGGCCTCGATGATGTTCTCGGGGGACCGCGCCTGTTGCCCCACGCCTCGTGGGTGTTGCGTGCTTGCGGTCGAGGAGTCCAACCCCATGACGCTTTCACTCCGCTTCGGGTGGTGCCTTCTGCCGCTGCTCATGACTTGCACAGGTGGTTGCGGCGCGGGCGTCATCACCGCGCCGCACCCGCTCGACCCGCCGGCTGGCGAGCCCGTCAATCCCGCCCCCGGCGCGGACGCCGCAGCCTGTGATGACGGTGCCGTCGCGGCCGCCGGCTGTGCATGCGGCGGCGTCGTCAAGAACGTCGGCTACTGCTGTGCGAACGCGTGGCAGGCTGGCGAGTGCGCTTGCGCCGCGCCCACGTTCTCGCTCGCGGCCGGGACCTATGTCGGCAGCCAGAGCGTCACCGTGTCCTCGGCGACGAGCGGCACGACGATCTATTGCGGCGCCAGCACTCCGCCCACGGTTGTGTGTGCGAGCCCGGTCGTGCTTGCTGCTTCGACGACGCTGTACGCGGTCGCCAAGAAGACGGGCTACGCCGATAGCGCCGTGAGCGCGGCCCTGTATGTCATCGCGGCCGCGCCTCCTTCGTCCTGCGGGTCAGGCGCCATTGCGGCGAGTTGCACCTGTGGTGGCGCCACGCACGCTGATGGCTTTTGCTGCACCGGGGCGTGGCAGGCGGGCGCCTGTGCGGCGCCGCCGAGCTGTGCGACCGAGCCGGTGCGCGGCACGGGGACCGTCTACTACGTTTGCGATTGTCAGGCCGGGGCGCAGGCGGGGTGTGTGGCGGGCAATGATGCGGCGCTCGGCACGAGCCCGGACCAGCCCTGGCAGTCGTGGGGCAAGGCGCGCAGCCGCTTCGAGAGCATGGCGGCAGGCTCGAGTGTGGCCTTCTGCGACGGTGGCAGCTGGACGGGTGCCGGCACCGCGCCGAATACCTACTACCGCAACACGCAATGCTCGGCGGCGAGCACCTGTGACTGGCGCAACTACCCGACCGCCTGGGGCAACGGCGTGCGGCCGAAGATCCAGCTCGCACCGGGCTACGAGTTCTTGGCCATGGGTTGGTACGAGAACTACGCCAACGTCATTCACGGCTTTCGCTTCTTCAACCTCGACATCCGTGGCCAGTCGGCTGATGGCTTGGCGACGCACGAAAACGGCATCCAGCTCTGGGGTGGCGTCACGGATGTCGATCTGTGCAACCTCGAGGTGCACCACGGTGTGGCGACGGCGGTGGGCATCATTACGAGCAGCACGACCGCGCGCATCACCCTGCGTGACTCTTACGTGCACGACAACCGTGGCACGACCATCTGCGTCGTGTGCGGCGGCGCCGACGACTTCCTCGTCAGCCACAACGTCTTCGACCGCAACGGCGCGGCGAACATGTTCTCGCACGCCATCTATTTCAGCCAGGCCTTCGATGAGCCGCAATGCGGCAACGGCGAAACGGCGGTAGGCCACTACTGCCCGAATCGACGCCTTCGCGTCACCGACAACGTCATTACGCGCACGGCGTGGGGCTCGGGCGCGACGTGCCTCGGTGTGGCACTCGTCGCGCACGACGTCTTCGATGACGTGCTCATCGCGAACAATCTCATCAGCGAGCCCGAGGGTGCTCCTGGCGCCGGCTGCTATGGCATCGGCTGGAGCAACGGCGGGGAAGCGGCGCAGTTCTCGAACCTAGTGATCCGCGGCAATCGGCTCTTCAACATGGGTGGCATCGGCATCGCGGTCATGGGTGCCGCCAACGTCCTCATCGAGAACAACGTCATCGCTAGCCCGTCGTTCACCTACTCGTGGACTGGCATCGCCTATCCACAGGCGCCCTACGCGCCCGGCGTCGACAGGCAGAGCAACAACGGCACCGTGCGCAACAACACCATCTACTTGCCCGACGGCGGCGACGGTGAGTTCGCCATCAGCGGAGTGGACGAGGGCACGGGCCACGTCTACGCCAACAACGCCATCGTCACCGGGCCGGGCACAGGCTTCTGCGTCAAGGCGCCGAGCGGTGCCACTGTCGTCGCGAACGCTTGCTCTACCACCGGCACCGGCTGGTGGCAGGCCGCGAGCGTCGACGCCGCTACCGCCAACTTCCGGCCCGCCGTCGGCTCACCGCTCTTCGGCGTCGGCTCCGCCACCTATGCCCCGAGCACCGATATCCTCGGCAGCGCGCGCGGCAGCCCACCGACCGTCGGCGCTTACGAGCAGTAGGTGCCTCGTGGCCGGCGCTCACTCCGCCGCGGGCGCCGTCGCTGCCAACGCGCCCTATGCTACTTCGGCAGCCGCCCGAGCAAGCCCAAAGCGCGCCGATACATCGACTGCGGAAAGCGCTTCGGAGCCGCGAACATCAAGATGCACTGGCCGCTGATGCAGGTCATGCCGTGCGTCTCGCAGAAGCGCACGGCGTCGGCGGACTCAGCACCGGGTTGCAGCCAGACGCGCTTGATGCCGGCGGCGTAGGCCTCGCGCACGACGGCCTCGGCCTGTGCGGGTTTGACCACCACGATGACCCCGCTCGCCTGTTCGGGTAATTGTACGAGGCTCGGGTAACAGGGCTCGCCCTCGAGCGTGGCGGCGCTCGGGTGCACGACGAGCACGTGTCGGCGCGTCTTGAGCGCACGCAGCGCGTGGCTGCCGAGCTTCTTGCGGTTGCGTGAGGCGCCGACGAGCGCCAGGGTCGGCTGCGAGACGAACTCGTCGATCGTGCTTTGCGTGACCATGTGCGGTTTCTTATGACAGCTCGGCGTGGGGCTTTGCAACCGCCCCCGAGTCTGGCGTCACGACCGATCCCTGACGGGCCAGCAGTGAGGGAAAATGACGGTCTGGCGTGCTGACGCAGCCACGCACGGGCGCCATGGGCGCACGAATCCGATAGCCCGGTGAGGGGCGCGTGACACGCAGAGATGTTGAGGGACGCGCGACGCCGGGGCGGGCCATTACGCAGACGGCGCGTCGAAGCTCTCTGTCAGCAGCGTGCTGGCGCACAGGGTCAAGAAGAAGTGCTCGGCGACCTGGCGCCACGTCGGCGCGTCCTTGCTGTAGCCAAGCCGGCTGAGCTTGCGCGCGACGGCCAGGATGTTGAGCCCCATCATGCGCAGC